>Ga0187893_10000969_pt1 | contig 71879 bp, 77 predicted proteins | sample MA1701074metaG_FD_139574 | JGI IMG/M metagenome (GOLD analysis project Ga0187893, IMG submission 139574) | White microbial mat communities from a basaltic lava cave in the Kipuka Kanohina Cave System on the Island of Hawaii, USA - MA170107-4 metaG ...
CCAGTGCGTTCGCGGCACTCGGGTCGTGTGCTTCGATCGCCTGCGGCGCAAGTGGTACGATGAGACCGCGGTTCTGGAGAAGTTCGGGATCGCTCCCGCGTCGATTCCCGACTGGCTGGCCCTGGTCGGGGACGACGCCGATGGAATCCCCGGGGTCCCGCGCTGGGGCCCCCGGTCGGCGACCGCGCTGCTCGCCCACTACCGGCACCTGGAGGCGATTCCCGACGACGACTCCCGGTGGGCCGTGGGGGTGCGGGGGTCGGGAGCGCTGGCGCAGAGTCTGCAGGCGCACCGCGAGGCGGCAATGCTGTATCGCCGGCTGGCGACGCTGCGGACCGACGTCCCCCTCGTCGAGACCGGCGCGGCACTCCGGTGGACCGGGGCCGTTCGCCCGGACTTCACGGCGCTGTGCCGCGAGCTGGGCGACGAGGGTCTGGTCGAGCGCGTGCACCGGTGGCGTGATTGATCCGAGGCCCTTCCTCACGCCATCAGGCGCAGTCAGTTTTCCGGGTACTGGAGGGAACAGGGAGACACCACCATGGTGGAGCACTCACGTCGGCCGTCGGGCAAGGACTGGCTCCGCGCCGGGACGCTCGGCCTGCTCCTCGGCACGATCGTGCTCGGTATCGGGGGCAGGCTCGCGATGCGGGGAATCGCGCTGGCGCAGGGGATCACGCCCGGGTTTTCGATGGGTGGGACAGCGACGGTGGTGTTCCTGGGAGCCGTAAGCGGGTTGGCTGGCGGCCTGATCTTCGCCGGCACACGCGCGCTCGTGCCGAACAACCGCATGGTGCGGGGAGTGTTGTTCTGGGCCATTCTGGTGCTGATCACGCTGCGTGGGTTGCAACCGCTCGACGTTCCCCGACTGGCGTTCTTCCTGCCGCTCGTGATTGGGTACGGGTCGCTCCTCACGGTGGCTTGGTGCCGCGTGCGCGCGACCCATGCCGCTGCGGTGGCTCATACCGGATGACATGAAGCCGCACGCCGAGCGCTGATCACGCGGCGACGCCTTCCAGTGTGGGCGTTCGTCTCCGCGGCCTGGTTCGTCCCAGCGATCCTGGCAGCGCTGAAAGAGTACGCGCAGGGTTTGCTCGCCGGCGGCGATCCGCCGGGTGCGCGCGTGCTCGTGTGGCAGGCGGGGGACTGGCTCATCTATGCCTTCCTGACCCCGGGGGTGTTCTGGCTCGCGCGTCGAGCACCACTGGTCAAGGGAGCCATCGCCCGGCGGATCCCGCTGCACCTGGCGGCTTCGATTCTCCTGTGTGCTGGCTGGGCCATCGGCGGCGCGCTGCTCAGTCTCGTGTTGTTCGGCGACACGCCATACGGCGGCGGCGTGCTGAGCTGGTTCCTGACCTCGTTGCCGTTCGGGGTAGCGGTCTATTTCGCCGTGCTCGGTGTCGAGCATGCTGTGACCTATTTCATCAGAGCCCGGGATTCGGAAACCCAGCTGGCGGAAGCCCGCCTCGGGGCGCTGCGCATGCAGATGCAGCCGCACTTCCTGTTCAACAGTCTCAATGCCATCACCGTCATCGTGCGCGACCGCGACACGGCCACGGCGACCCGCATGCTCGAGCAATTAGGCGAGATGCTGCGCCGGGTGATGCGGGCCGACCGTCCGCAGGAAGTGTCCCTCGCCGACGAGCTGAGCTTCGTGCGCCAGTACCTGGACATCGAACAGCTACGATTCTCCGACCGGCTGCGGCCGGAATTCGCGGTGCAACCGGACGTGTACGGCGCCGCGGTTCCCGAATTCCTGTTGCAGCCGCTGGTGGAGAACGCCATCCGGCACGGGCTCGCCAAGCGGGGAACGGCGACGCTGGTGCGAGTGGAGGCGCGGCGCGAGGCTGAAGAGCTGGTACTGTCGGTCATCGACGACGGACCGGGACTGCCCCCCGGTGGAGTGGCCGAGGGGGTGGGGCTCGGCAACACGCGAGCCCGCCTGGCGACCATGTACGGATCTCGCGCCCGGCTCGACCTCGAGGAAGCTCCGGGCGGCGGAGCGCGGGCCGCCGTGCGGTTCCCCTATCGAGAGTTGGCGCCTGCGCGTGGCTGATATTCGGGCCTTGATCGTGGACGACGAGCCGCTGGCCCGGCGCGGTATCCGCCAGCTGCTCGCTCCCTATGCGGGGATCGTCGTCGTCGCTGAGTGCCGGGATGGCCGCGAGGCGGTGCGGGCGGTCGCGAAACTCAAGCCGGACCTCGTCTTTCTCGATATTCAGATGCCGGGTCTCGACGGCATGGACGCGACCCGCTGGTTCGGAGCGGAGCGCAGCCCGGCGGTCGTGTTCGTGACGGCGCACGAGGAGTTTGCGGTGCGCGCCTTCGAGGCGCGGGCCCTCGACTATCTGGTGAAGCCACTGTCCGAGGCGCGGTTTCGCGCCGCTATGTCCCGCGTGCTCGAGCAGATGCGGGCGCGCGCGCGCCACCGCCTCGTGATCCCAACCGGCAGCGGCGAGGTCCTGCTCGATGCCGACGAGATCGACTGGATCGAAGCGGAGGACGATCATGTGGCGATTCACACCGGCTCCAGGCGTTTTCGGGTCCGGCGGCCGCTGTCCGAGCTCGAGGCCCGGCTCGATCCCGCCCGGTTTGCCAGGGTACATCGGTCCGTGATCGTCCGACTGGATCATGTGCGCGAGCTGCGCACCGAGCCAACCCGCGGCTCGGTGATCCGCCTGCGGGACGGCATCGACCTGCCGGTCAGCCGGCGGCGGCTGGCGCAGCTCAAGACCCGACTGCACGCCGGCAGCCGTTCACCGCGCCAATCCCGCCGCTCACCGCGTCGAGTTTGACTGGGCGGGCGGGGCGGGGCACGTTGTCGACGATGACAGCGGCTTCCAACCTCACCGCCCCGGCCGTTGTCCGAGCCGGCGCCGGCAGGGTCAGCTCCGTTGATCTGATGCGCGGGGCCGTCATGGTGTTGATGGCAATCGACCATGTGCGGGTGTATTCCGGACTCCCCGCGGGTGGCCCGACGGCCGGCATCTTCTTCACGCGCTGGGTGACGCACTTTTCCGCCCCCGCCTTTTTCTTTCTGGCGGGGACCAGCGCGTTTCTCTACGGCCGCGTGCACCGCGATGTCTCCCGGTTTCTCCTGACGCGCGGGATCTGGCTCGTGCTGCTCGAGCTGACCGCGATCCGCGTTGCCTGGACCTTCAATCTCGACTTCGCGAACTACATGCTCGCCGGAGTGATCTGGGCGCTCGGCTGGTGCATGATCCTGATGGCGATCCTCGTCAAGCTGCCGGTGCGCGCTCTCGGCGCCATCGGCGTGGCCGTCATCGTGCTGCACAACGCGATCATGCCGTCGCTCGCTCCCTTGCTTCCCGCCGCGGCGCGGAAGATCCTCTACGTCGGCTTCTTCGAAGGGCCGATCGGCCCGTTGATCGTGTTGTACTCGATCATCCCCTGGATCGGCGTCATGGCGGCGGGCTACGCGTTCGGGGTCACCCTGACCCGCGAGCCCCGGCGGCGCGATCAGCTGTGCCTCGGGATCGGCCTTAGCGCGATCGCGCTGTTCCTGGTGCTCCGGGGATTCAACGTGTACGGCGACCCGCGACCGTGGAGCGGGGATGCGATGCCCGCCCTGCTTTCGTTCTTCAACACCACCAAGTACCCGGCATCGCTGCTGTTCCTGTTGATGACGCTGGGTCCGCCGATCGCCCTGATTCCGTTCCTGGAACGCGCCCGCGGGTTCCTGGCTCGCTGGGTCACGGTATTCGGCCGCGTGCCGTTCTTTTTCTACCTGCTCCATATTCCACTCATCCATGCCCTCGCGATGGCGGTGTCCGGGATCAGGCAGGGGTCGATCGATTCCTGGTGGTTCACGAACCACCCCATGGGCAATCCACCACCGCCGGATGGCTCTACCTGGAGTCTCGGCCTCCTGTATGCGGTATGGGGGGTTGCCATCGTGCTCCTGTATGTCGCCTGCAGTTGGTACGCCGCTCTCAAAGCGCGGAGGAACGACTGGTGGCTCCGCTATCTGTAGGAGATCCCGACGCCAACAGGGTATGACGAACTGGACGCCCGGCTGCGCCCGTGATAGTCTTCGTCTCGCGTGACAGGACGCACCCCGTCCGCGGGAAGGGCCGAGCCCACCTGAGCTGTACCGCATCGACCATCTCGATCTTCTTTCAGCCCGAGCGGCGGACGCGGGCGTCCTTGAAAGGAGATCATGTGTCCGACCCCCTCAGTCTCCCCGCGCGCCCGTCGCTCGAGCAGTTGCGCAAGCAGGCCAAAGACTTGAGCCGGACCGACCAAGTCCTCCTCGCCGAGGCACAGTTTCGACTCGCCCACCGCTACGGATTCGCCAGCTGGCCCAAACTCGTGCACCATGTCACCGCGATGAGCGCGACCGGTCTCGCCGTGTACGACGAGCTGGCGCGGCGACTCGTTGCGGCCTACACGTCCGGCGACTTCACCGCCATCCGGGAAATCAACTGGGAGCTCGGGACCGCGTTCGTCTGGGATCGGGAGCTCACCCCGATGCAGGAGCAGCTGCCCACCTGGTTTGCCTCGGCCGCCAGGACGCCGGAACAGGCGCTCGACGATGCACGGCTGCTGATCGCGCGGCAGATGGGGTTCGACACTTGGGCCGGATTGGTCCGGAGCGTGAAGCCGGCTGGCGGGGGCCAGGCGGACCTAGGTGCCATTGCCGGTTTGTATCGCATCGATCATGAGAAGAACACCATCGAGGTCCACGGGCCGTTGGCCTCGCGTCACTGGGATGCGGTGATTGCCGTCATCAAGGAGCAGGGAGTCACCGGGCTCTCGGCGGGCGGAATCACCGATGAAGCCCTGGATCGCGTCTCGCGTCTTCCCATGATCACCCGGCTTCTCGTGGAAGGCGCGCTGCTCACGGACGCGGGAATGCAGCATTTGGCGCGCTGCACCCAACTCCGAGAGCTCCAGGTGGGCGGTCCCAAAGGGGCCGTCACGGACCGTGGACTCTCGGTGTTGCGCGAGCTGCGGGAGCTGCGACGGTTTCAGTCGACCTGGACGCCGCGCATCAGCGACGCTGGCGTCGCCCATCTTTCGTTCTGCGACAACCTCGAGATGGTTGACCTGATGGGGACGCCGACCGGCGACGGCGCGATCAACACCCTGCGCGGCAAACGGCACCTGCGCCTGTTCAAGACCGGCCGACTGGCAACCGACGCCGGCCTGGTGTTGCTGCACGATTTCCCCGTGTTCAAGACCTGGCAGGGCGGTGCGGGAAACCTCGGCTTGATGTGCTTCGATTCCGAACCCAATCACCTCCTCCTCGACGGGCCGTTCACCGATCGCGGACTCGCCAGCCTGCAAGGTCTGGATGGGCTCTTCGGACTTAACTTTTTCTGGCACGTCGGCGCATTCTCACCCGACGGGCTGAGGGTCCTCGCCAACCTGCCGCGCCTGGAGATGCTCGGGTGTGAAGGCAAGCTGTGCAACGACGTCGCGATGCGGCACATCGCGGCGATTCCCGGGCTGCGCATGCTCATGGCGCAGGGAACCGTCGCGAGTGATGACGGGTTCACCGCCCTCTCGAAGTCACGGTCGCTCGCATTCCTCTGGGGCCGTGAGTGTCCGAATCTCAAGGGGCGCGGATTCGCCGCGCTGGCGGCGATGCCGGGCCTCAATGGACTGGCCGTGAGCTGCAAGTACGTGGACGACCGGGCCTTGGCAACGCTCCCGACGTTCCCCGCACTGTCACAGCTCTTGCCGATGGACGTCTCGGACGACGGGTTCCGCCACGTCGGCGCCTGCGCACAGCTCGAAAAGCTGTGGTGCATGTATTGCCGTGATACCGGCGACGCCGCGACGGGTCACCTCGCCGGATTGCGGAACCTCAAGACGTACTACGCCGGGCGGACGCAGATCACGGACTCGAGTCTCGAGATCCTCGGCCAGCTGACCTCGTTGGAAGAGCTCGAGTTCTGGGAAACGCGCCGGATTACCAACGCCGGGCTCGCGGCACTCGCCGGGCTGCCGCGGCTGCGCAAGATCGGCGTCAGCGGCGCCCCGAGAGTCACCCGCGAAGGATTCCGCCCGTTCGCGGCTCACGTGCGTACGCTGTACCGGTGACCGCCCCATGACCGCACGCCTCGTTGCTCCCGTCAGTCGGCACCTGAGTGTCGGCGATGTGGCGCGCAGCATCGCCTTCTATCGTGATGTGCTCGGATTCGAAGCCGCATCCGTGTCGCCGGGCGACGGCGCGGCCGAGCTGGTCTCGGGGCCGGCACGCATTCAACTCGACGTGCGGGGCAGCGCGGTCGACAGCACGGGCAGCCGCCGGCCGCAGGGAGCCGCCATCCTGTTCTTCCAGACGGACGACGTGGACGCCATCCGGGAGGCGGTGCAGGCGCGGGGCGGGCGGCCGACCGAGGTGGAGAAGGTCAACTGGATCAAGATGCGGATGTTTCAGATCATCGATCCGGACGGCCATACGCTGTGGTTCGGGCAGTCGTTCCAGGAGCCGGATACGCCAAAGGACCCGGAGCGACAGCTCCGCCAGGCTCTACCCGAGCTGCCCTTGAGCGACGTTCCAGCCGGCATCGCCTACTACCAGAAGGTGCTGGGGTTCCAGATCAACCACGCCCAGGACGATCTTGGCGTGATGGACCGGGACGACGTAACCCTGCTCCTGATCGCGCGCACGCCCAGGCACACCGGGATCGGCTCGCTCTACGCGTACATTCGTGATGCCGATGCTCTGCATGCGGAGCTGGTTGCCCGGGGAGCGAACGTCCTCGGCGTCCCGGTCAGCCAGCCGTGGGGGCTGCGCGACTTCCGCGTCCTGGACCTCGAAGGCAACCAGCTCACGTTCGGAGAGACGTTCGAGTGACGCCCGGTGGCTGTTGCGTTGCTTGCCATGCTCCAAACCACCCCACACCTTATCCGGCGTCCACTCTCACCGGAGCCTCGCATGAAAGTGACGAAGAACCTCGGCATGCTGTTGCTGGCGATCTGGCTCATTATGAGCGGCCTGATTCCGTTGCTCGGTCTGAGCTTCTCGGGGCTGTGGACGCTGATGGCGATCCTCGCCATCGCCGCCGGGGTGTTGATCCTGTTCGGGAAGTAGCTCGCCTTGGGGGTTCGGGCCTCGAGGAGTCCACCGCCAAACAAGCTGTTTCGCCATGTACGCCGCGGCTGCCAACCATCCCGGGGCCGGACGGCCGGCCGGGTGGTGCAAGGAACCAGCGGATGGGTGGGCGGCTGGCTGGACCGGCGCGTCAAGGTGAATGTCGATCCCGGGCCGGCCCAAACGACTACTAGGCGTCCAGCAACGAATCCCTGTGCCAAGGAGGAAGCATGCGGTACCTGTGCCTGATCTACGACGAGGAAAAGAAGATCGGGGCCATGTCCAAGAACGAGTCGGACGCCTTCATGGGTGAATATTTCGCCTTCACGGACGGGATCCGGAACAGCGGCCACTACCTGGGAGGCGAAGCGCTGCAGCCGGTCCAGACGGCGACCACGGTCCGGGTGCGCAACGGCAAGTTGTCGACGACGGATGGTCCCTTCGCCGAAACCAAGGAACAGCTCGGCGGCTACTACCTCATCGACGCCAAGGATCTCAACGACGCGCTGCAGGTCGCGGCGAAGATCCCGTCCGCCCGGCTGGGCAGCGTCGAAGTGCGGCCGATCCAGGAGTTCCCGCAGCCGTAGGCGGGCAGGCCGGCTGTGAGCGCGGATGCGGCCGACCGGGCGCGGGCGATGGTGGACGCCGTCTACCGCTCCGAGTCGCGCCGCGTGCTCGCGGCCCTGATCCGTCTGCTGGGCGACTTTGATCTCGCCGAGGAAGCGCTCCACGACGCTTTCACCGCCGCGCTCGAGCGTTGGCCCGGCGACGGGGTCCCGGCCAATCCTCGCGCCTGGCTCGTCTCGACGGGCCGGTTCAAAGCGATCGACGCGCTGCGGCGCCGGGCGCGCTTCGACGCGTCCCGGCCCGCGCTCGCCCAACAGCTGGAGACCGCTCCCCCTGACGACCCCGAGGCCGTTGCAGACGACCGCCTGCGGCTGATCTTCACCTGCTGCCATCCCGCGCTTCCGCCCGACGCACAGCTGGCGCTTACGTTGCGCGAGGTGTGCGGACTGACGACCGAAGCGATCGCGCACGCGTTCCTCACGACGCCGTCCACCGTCGCGCAGCGGATCGTCCGCGCCAAGGCGAAGATCCGCGACGCCCGCATCCCGTATCAGGTGCCGTCGCTCGCCGACCTGCCGCAGCGCCTGGATACGGTGCTGCAGGTCGTCTACCTCGTGTTCAACGAAGGGTACTCCGCGTCCTCGGGAGATTCGCTGCTCCGCTCGGAGCTCTCGAGCGAGGCGATCCGGCTGGGCCGGCTGTTGCTCGAGCTGCTGGCCGAGCCGGAAGTCATGGGATTGCTGGCGTTGATGCTGCTCCACGAGTCGCGGCGCGCGACGCGGACGACGCCCGAGGGCGAGCTGGTTCTCCTGGACGAGCAGGATCGCTCGCGCTGGAACCGGGACCAGATCGTGGAAGGGCAGGCCCTGGTGGAACGTTCGCTGGGGTCACGGCGATTCGGGCCCTACACGCTGCAGGCGGCAATCGCCGCGGTTCACGCCGAGGCGCCGTCGGCCGCCGCGACCGACTGGACGCAGATCGTCGGGCTCTACGACGTGCTGGTACGCGCCGATCCATCTCCGGTGATCGCGCTGAACCGTGCCGCGGCGATCGCCATGCGGGATGGACCGCTCGCGGGACTGACCCTGATCGACGCCATTCTGGCCCGAGGCGATCTCGCCGACTACCACCTGGCCCATTCGGCTCGGGCGGATCTGTGCCGCCGTCTGGGGAGGACGGCTGACGCCCGCTCCGCCTACCGGCGCGCGCTCGACCTGACCCGGCAAGAGCCGGAGCGACGCTTTCTCCAGCGCCGCCTCGACGGACTCCCGGACTGACCGCGGCCTTGTTGGCGGCGGGAGCCGCTGGCAGCTTTAGAATCCGCCCCCGATCGATCTCGCGTGGACTTGCAGGCGGCGAAGGAGCGTCACGCTGACGTCATGACAGTCGAGGGACACGACGGGATCCTGGTCATCCGCTCCAGCGGCAATACCCGCAGCTGGAACGGGATCCAGTACAAGGCGGGCCTGTCGGCCACGAACGTCGGGGCGAAACACCTCTCGATGAACGTCGCCACCATCCCGCCCGGCGGCGTGGCGTACGCGCACATCCACGTCGACTTCGAGGTCATGCTGTACATCCTCGCAGGCCGCGTACGCCACGAATACGGTCCCGGGCTGCGCCATGCGGTCGACAATCAGGCCGGGGATCTCATCTTCATCGAGCCCGGCGTTCCTCATGAAGTGTTCAATCTCAGCGCCACCGAACCAGTGGTCGCGGTGGTGGCGCGCAGCGATGCCAGCGAGTGGGAGCACATCATTCCGTATGACCGCGGCCCCGGCCGGCGTTGACGCCGACCCGCGCTTGTTTCTGGGGGCGTTGACCGTCGGCGCCCTCGACCTGCTCGATGCCTTCCTGTTCTTCGGCATTCGCAACGCCACGGGAATCGTGATGACCTATTACCTCGTGAGTCGCCGGCTGCGGTTTCTGGCCACGCGCCCGCTGGTGTACGGTCCGGTGTACGGGGTGATCGTGTATGCCGTCATGCATGGCGTCGTCGTGCCCCTCTCGGCGGCCGCGCCCGGCGTCCCGTCACTCCCGGTGCTGATCAACGGGCTGCTCATTCATGCCGTCGGGGTCGGCATCCCGACCGCCGCGTTCGTGCACGTCGCCGCGCGGCCGGCGCGCGCACAGGATTCAGTGCCCGGGCATGCCTGACATTCTGAGCGATCTCCCGATCCAGGCGCCGCTGGCCGCCGTGTTTCAGGCCATCGCGACGCCGGAGGGCCTGGACCGGTGGTGGACCAGACGCGCCACCGGAACGCCGATACTGGAGAGCGAATACGAGCTCGGGTTCGGTTCCGGGGTCGAGTGGCAGGCACGCGTCACCCGGTGCCTGCCGCCGACAGCGTTCGAGGTCGAAATCACCCGGGCGGGAGCGGACTGGATCGGGACCCGGGTCGGGTTCGACCTGGCGCATGTGGACGGAGTGACGCAGGTCCGGTTCCACCATATCGGTTGGCCCCACGCGAACCAGCACTATCGCGCTTCCTGTTACTGCTGGCCCATGTACCTGCGCATCCTGCGCCGCTACCTGGAGCACGGTGAATCGGTGCCGTACGAGCGGCGTCTGGACGTGTGACATCACGCCGGCTCGAGACACGTTATACTGGGTTGTCCCAGGCGCCCGGAGCCCGCATGTCGGCAAAGAGTGACGAGCAAAAGCTGGCCAAGTTGATCAAGCAAAACGCCGCCAAGGCGGCCGCGGCGAAGCAGAAGACCAAGCGGAGCTACGACAGCACGCTCCCGCCCGAGACCACGGACGAGGACATCGAGCGTCAGGACTTCTTTTCGGAGATGAAGAAGCGCGAGTTCTGAAGGCGCACCTTCGATCCCCCGGGCGTCCGACCGACCGCCCCGACCTCGACGTTGACGGTATCCGAGACTTCGCTGGGGTGAGCCATGACTGAGGAAAGCGGAGGCAAGCTGCGGTCGCTGCTGCACGCCTACTCGGAGCGCAAGGCCAAGCCGGAACCGGTTGTGAAGGGATCGCACCACGAAGAGGGAGACCGCAAGCGCCGCGCCTGCGGAGAAATGCTGCAGACCGTGGTCCGCCCCGTCCTGGAGGAATTCCAAGCGGAGCTGCGCAACGCCGGCCATGAGGCGTCGACCCGAGATCAGACCGGCCGGGACGATGCCTACCCGAGCGTGGCGCTGTCGTTTACACCCCGGTCGGCGCTCGCGTCCGCCCTGATCTTTCGCTACGATCCTCGCCACGGCATCGTGGTGCAGCGCGACGTGAAGCCGTCGCCCCGAAGCCGCCGCGTCACCATGGGGAGCAGCGGCGATCGGGGGGGGACGAGCCGGGTGGAGGCCGTGTCGGCCGCCTGGGTCGAGATCAAGACCCTGAATTTCATCGAGGCCGTGCTCAAGGCGAACTAGCCAGTGCCATGAGTGATCAAACGGCGAAGCACCGCGCTACCATCGCCGCCTTTGTGGCGGCCATGAATGACCGCGACCTGGTTGCCCTCGACCGCGTGTTCACCGACGACGTGGTCCTGGAGTGGCCCCAATCGGGCGAGCGCATCGTGGGCGGCGACAACCGCCGCGCGATCTACAGTCGTTTTCCCTCGCTCCCCGCGGTGACGGTCCGCCGCATGACGGCGGCCGGCAACGTCTGCGTGCTCGAAGCCGCGCTCGATTACGGCGACGGCGACCCCTATCAATGCGTGTTCGTGTTCCAGCTGCGCGACGGGCTGATCGCGAAGGAAACCGCCTACTGGGCCAAGCCGTTCCCCGCGCCCGACTGGCGCGCGCCCTGGGTAGAGCGTTTCACGCCCTGAGCGCGATCCCCGAGTTCGTCCGTCCCGAGGCCGAGTGGCCGCGCAGTCTGCCGCCCGCGCACCGGACCCTGCTGCGCTCGATCGTCGACTGCGTACGCCGCCACCCGGATGTGGTCGCGCTCGTCGCCGGCGGCTCATTCGCGACCGACACCATGGACGAGTACTCGGATCTCGATCTCATCGTCGTCGTGGCGCCCACCGCCTGGCCGGCGATCCTCGAGCGCCGGCGCCACATGGCCTCCACCCTCGGGCCGATGCTGGGCTGCTTTACGGGCGAGCACGTCGGGGAGCCCCGCCTCCTGATCGCCCTGTACGGCCCGCCGCCGATTCACGTCGATCTGAAGTTCCTCTCGCTCTCCGCGCTGGGCGACCGGGTCGAGGATCCCGTATTGCTCTGGGATCGGGGGCAAACCGTGGCGCCGGTCCTGGCCGCCACGCGGGCCCAATACCCGCCGCCGGATCGGCAGTGGATCGAAGATCGGTTCTGGATTTGGGTGCACTACGCGACCACCAAACTCGCGCGCGGTGAGCTGTTCGAGGTGTTGGGGTTCCTGGCCTTCCTGCGCTCGCACGTGCTCGGTCCCTTGGCGCTGGCCGAGGCCGGGGCGCAGCCAAACGGCGTGCGCCGGTTGGAGCAGCGCGCACGCAGCCGCGCCGATGCCATTCGGGCCACCGTCGCCCGCTACGACCGCCATGACGCCGGTCGCGCGCTGCTGGCCGCCATCGAGACCTACCGCGAGCTGCGTGGACCGCTGCCGGCCTCGGCCGCCGAAGCTCCCGCGGTCGCCTTCGCGCGTGCCGTCACCGGTCAGGGCGAGGCCCGGCCTCTGACCGCCGAGCTGGTCGCGTTTCTGGTGGCCGTGCTGATCGGAAGCCTGGTGGGGCTGGGCGCGAGCGCGGTGCTCGGCCGCGGGATCGGGCTCGCGCTCGCGACGACCGCCACCGCGGTCACCCACGCCCGCCTGGTGCACGGGCAGCCGCTGCGCCTGGTGCTGCTCAAGGGCCTGCTGGCGGCCCCGCTCGCCTACTTCGTGATGCGCGCCGTGCATTGGCTGGCGGGATCGTAGCGTGGTCGCGCGGATGACGATTCAGCTGCGCAAGGGCCGGGACGGACCCGCCTCGCTCACGTGCGTGCGCAGCGACGGATCGCGCACCTGGAGCCGGGTGCATCCGTTCTTCCCGGTCCACGATCTCACGCACTACGCGATCGAAAGCGTGCTGGGCTTCACCGAAGCGTTCTTCGGTCTCGTGGCCTCCGGCTGGTCGCTCGATGATTTCGCTCCCCGCGTGGCGTTGCCGTCCGAAGCGCGAGTGGCGGAAAGTATCGTGGGCGTGTTCGATCTCGAACGGGCGCAACCGCGCCCGTTCACGGCGGCGGAGTTCAATGAGCTCCTGCATCCCTCGCTCGCGGGGCAGCGTCTGGAGCGATTCCGACCGATCAGGGACGTGGAAGTCCAGCAGGTCCGGGACCTCCGGACTCGTCTCGCCGACGCCTGGGCCGCGCTCGACCTCGGGGGAACCCTGGACATCCCGTTCCCGGCACCCCGCGACGGCGGTAGCGGAGCGCCCCGGCCATCCGCATAATCCGACGGGCTCGAGGGAGGGAATCGGGGATGACCGGTTCGGCGACCAGGAGCCGTCCCGTGCTGCTCCAGGCGGCGCTGAACGGCGCGCGACGACGCGAGGAGCATCCGTCGCTCCCCGTGACGTCCGCGGAGCTGGCCGATGCGGCGGCCAAATCGGTCGCGGCCGGCGCTGTGTCGATCCACCTGCACGTGCGCGACACCCGCGGCATGGAAAGCCTGGCACCCGAGGACGTCGCGCGGGCGCTGAGCGCGCTGCGGACCGCGATCCCCGGCATCCCGGTTGGGGTGAGCACGGGGGCCTGGATCGTCCCGGACACCGAGCAGCGCCATCGCCTGGTGTCGGCGTGGAGCGCGCTACCGGATTTCGCCTCGGTGAATTTCGACGAGCCGGGCTCCGAGCTGTTGGCCGCGCTGTTGCTGTCGAAGGGCGTCGCCATCGAGGCGGGGGCCGCGAATCCCGCGGCCGCCGACCGAGTGGCTCGGAGCGGTCTGGCGGGGAAGTGCCTGCGCGCCCTGGTCGAGCCTCAGGCGCAGGAGCTGCAGACCGCCCTCGATACGGTGCGGGAGATCGAATCGATTTTGACGCGCGCCGGCGTCACGCTCCCGTGGCTCCTTCACGGCGTCGATCGCACCGCCTGGCCCTTGATCGCCGAAGCGGCCGCCCGGGGCCACGGCACGCGCGTCGGTTTCGAAGACACGTTGACCCTGCCGGACGGCTCAATGGCCGAGAGCAACGCCGTGCTGGTGCAGGAGGCCCGCCGCGTCCTCGCGGCCACGTGAGGCCCGACCGCGACGCCGAGTTCTTTCACGCCGCCGTCGCGGAGGCGGTACGCGGGCTCGCCGAAGGTGGCATCCCGATCGGCGCCGCGCTCGTGCACGGCGGTCAGATCATCGGGCTGGGTCACAACCGGCGCGTGCAGCAGGGCAGCGCGGTGCTGCATGCGGAGATGGACGCCCTCGAGCGGGCCGGCCGCCAGCCGGCGGCGGTGTATCAGGCAGCCACGCTTTACACCACCCTGTCCCCGTGCGCTATGTGCTCCGGTGCCATCCTGCTGTACGGAATCCCCGCGGTCGTGATCGGTGAGCACCGCACCTTTCTAGGCGAGGAACAGCTGCTGCGCGATCGCGGCGTGACCGTCCGCGTTCTGGACGACGCCCGATGCCGCGACTTGATGCTCGGGTTCATCGCCGCTCGACCCGGTCTCTGGAACGAGGACATCGGCCGCTAGAGCGTTGCGCGCGCGCCACTGGGGAGCGACTCCCCCCGCGCGCGACGCCTTCCGGGACGCGGGCCTGCGATACAGCTTTCGGCTGTTCACCCGTTCAGATCGAGGCGCGATGGCTTCCGGCACTGCTCCGACCACCACACGACGCGAGTTCGCGATCTTTCCGGCGTGACGCTCAGCATCACCTACCGTCAGCCGACATTCGGCGCCTCGGAAGCGGAGGACATCGCGGCGCGGCGCTTCGGCAAGCGCGGCACCGTCCGGCCGCTGCCCTCCGAGCGGGACCAGAACTACCTGGTCCGCTTCTCCGATGGCGGACGCGGGGTCCTCAAGATCTCCCATGCGGGCGAGGACCGTGAGGTCCTCGAGCTGCAGCACCTAGCGCTGCGCCGGCTGGCGGAGCGGGCACCCGGCGTGGCCTTGCCGCGCGTCCTCCCCGCGATCGACGGGGCGGACCTCATCGCCCTCACGAGCGGCGACGGGGAGACGCATTACGCCCGCCTGCTGAGCTGGGTCCCCGGCGTGTTGCTGGCCGAGGTGCGCCCCCATGGCCCCGAGCTGCTCGAGAGCCTCGGCCGGGTGATCGCCCAGCTCGACACGGGGCTCGAGGGACTCGACCATCCCGCGGCCCGTCGCGAATTGAAGTGGGACCTGGTGCGGGCCGGCTGGATCCGCGGGCACCTCGACAAGGTGACCGACGCCGCACGCCGCGCGCTGGTGGAGCGCGTGCTGGATCGGTTCGAGCGGGAAGTCACCCCGTTCCTGAGTGAGCTGCGCACCAGTCTGATCTACAACGACGCCAACGACTACAACCTGCTGGTGCGCGGCGACGACGCGTGGTCCCGGCGTGTCACGGGCGCCATCGATTTCGGCGACCTGGTCCACAGCGTCCAGGTGTGTGACCTGGCGATCGCGGCCGCCTACGCCGCGCTCGGGAAACCCGATCCGGCCGCGGCGGTCGCCCGCGTCGCGGCCGGCTACCATGCCGTGCGCCCCCTGGAGGATGCGGAGCTCGATCTGCTGGATGGGCTCGTCGCCACGAGGCTCGCGGTGAGTGTCGTGAATGCCGCCGTGCAGCGGGCCGCCCTGCCGGCGAACGCCTATCTCACGATCAGCGAAGCGCCCGCCTGGGAAGCGCTGCAGCGGCTCGACGCGGTCGCGCCGCGACTGGCGGGGTACGTCTTCCGCGACGCGTGCGGCCTGCCGGCGGTCCCGACCAGCGTCGCCGTGACGCGCTGGTTGCGCGACCATCCCACGGAGCTCGGGCCGCTGGTCGCCCCGGAGCTGCTCTACAGGGCCACGACCATCGATCTGTCCGTGGCGAGCCCGCTGACCGACCTGCGCTCGCTGGCCGACCCTGATCGCTGGGGTCGGGTGATCGCCGATGTCATTGCGGAAGCCGGCGCCAGGCTGGGCGTGGGACGCTACGACGAGGCCCGGCTTGCGTACACCAGCGACGCCTACCGCGAGGAAGGCAATGACGGCGCCGAGTGGCGCACCATCCACCTGGGCCTCGATCTGTTTCTGCCCCCCGGCACGCCGGTGCTGGCGCCGCTCGGCGGCATCGTCCACTCGTTCCGCGACAACCGCGCCCGCCTCGACTACGGTCCCACCATCGTGCTGCGTCACACCGTCGACGGCGGACGGCTCACGTTCTTCACGTTGTACGGTCATCTCGATCGGGATGCGTTGGCCTGGCTCCGGCCCGGGCAATCGATCGCCACCGGCAGCGAGGTCGGACGGGTTGGCGACACGGAGGTCAACGGCGGCTGGCCGCCTCACCTCCACTTCCAGATCATCGTCGATCTCCTGGACCGGCAGGGAGACTTCCCCGGCGTGGGTCGCGCCAGCCAGCGTGCCGTGTGGACCAGTCTTTCCCCGGATCCCAACCTCATCGCGCAGGTGCCCCTGCCCGTGTCGTCCGCCGGGGCAGGGGCTCCGACTCCGGATCAACTCCTGGCCGTGCGCCGGCGACAGCTCGGGCCCTCATTGAGCATCGCCTACCGGCGACCCCTGGAGATCGTCCGGGGCTGGATGCAATACCTCTACGATCGCGACGGCCGTCGCTACCTGGACGCGGTCAACAACGTGCCACACGTCGGCCATTCGCATCCCCGGGTGGTGCAGGCGGGGCAACGCCAAATGGCCGTGCTCAACACGAATACCCGGTATCTCCATCCGCTGCTGGGACGGTATGCCGAGCGCCTCACCGCGACGCTGCCCGCTCCGCTCTCGGTGTGCTACTTCGTGAATTCCGGCAGCGAGGCGAACGAGCTGGCCCTGCGCCTGGCGCGCGCCTACACCAACCGGCGCGACACGGTCGTGGTCGACGGCGGCTATCACGGCAACACCACGACGTTGATCGACGCCAGTCCGTACAAGCACGACGGGCCCGGCGGCTCCGGCCCCGCCGCCTGGGTACACAAGGTTCCCATGCCCGACCTGTACCGTGGACGCTTCCGCCGCGATGACCCGCGCGCCTCGGAGCGCTACGCGACGGCGGTCGCCGACGCGGTGACCCGCATCCGGTCCCGCGGGACCCAGCCGGCGGCGTTTCTGTGCGAGTCGATCCTGTCCAGCGGCGGGCAAATCGTGCTGCCTCCCGGCTTCCTCGCGGCCGCGTACGCCCACGTGCGGCGCGCCGGCGGCGTGTGCATCGCGGACGAGGTGCAGGTCGGATTCGGCCGCGTGGGGACGCATTTCTGGGGCTTCGAAACGCAGGACGTGGTCCCCGATATCGTGACGCTGGGCAAGCCGATGGGCAACGGGCATCCGATCGGCGCCGTCATCACGACGCCGGAAATCGCCGCGGCGTTCGCCAACGGGATGGAGTACTTCAGCACCTTCGGCGGCAATCCCGTATCGTGCGCCATCGGACTGGCGGTGCTGGACGTGATCGCCGAGGAAGGACTCCAGGCGAATGCGCTCGAGGTCGGTGGGCACCTGCAGGCCGGCCTTTCCGACCTCGCCGCCCGCCGCCCGCTCATCGGCGACGTCCGCGGGCTCGGGCTCTTCCTCGGGGTAGAGCTGGTGCGCGACCGCACCACGCTCGAGCCCGCTGGCGACGAGGCGGACCGCGTCGCCAGTCGCCTGCGCGAGCGCGGCGTGCTCGTGAGTACGGATGGCCCGTTCCACAACGTTCTCAAGATCAAGCCGCCGCTCGTGTTTACCACGGCGGACGCGGATCAGCTCGTGGCCGCGCTCGACCACGTGTTGGGAGAGACCGTGAGCCACCGCCGGTCCGAAGACGACGGATGAGCGATATCTTGTCGGAACGGTCTTGCTGCGTTCACTCTTGCGAGGAGGAGTCATGGCCAAGAAAGGTCGCCGCACGACGCATCGCAGCGCCTCGGGGAAGAAGCTCTATGCGGTGCGGGATGCCAAGGGGCGGTTCAAGGACATCCAGAGTTACCAGCGGGCGCACAGTCGGGATGTGAAGCGCAAGAGCAAGAAAGAGCGGTGACCCGCGGGCGGGCGGTCCTGGCGCTGGCCTGTGCCGCTCTCGCCTGCCCCGGAGGGGGGGACACGAGCCGGCTGACGCCCGAGCAGGAAGCGCGCTTTGGCGTCGAAGGCATCCTGCACCGCGCCGACAACATCTGGTTCCGCTACACGCACGGCGCCGGAACGCGAGCGGCCGGATGGGAGGATCGCCTGGGTTCGATCATCGTTACCCGGCACACCGTGCTGATTCACAAGAACGAGAGAGTGGGGATCGAGATTACCCCGGCCAGCCGCCGCGCCTACGAAGTGGAGCGCGACGGCGAGCGGGTGCGGATCGGCGCCGGATCCGGACAATCGCGTGAGGTATGGTCGTTCCAGCCGCCCGATGACACCGAACGGTGGACGCGGGACATCCGGGCGGTGATCCGGACCGCTAGAAATCCCGGTACGCCGTGATGCTCATATGGCGCGGCGCACCGGGATATCGCTCCATCACGTCGACGTAATAGCGCTGAAAGAGATTGCTGATCTTGGCCTGCAGGGCCACGCCGGCCACCCGGTAGCCCACGCGCGCATCGACCACCGTCACCGGACCGCGCGAGTCGAGCGGGTAGGCCAGCACCGCCTCGACCGTGCTGCGATACCGCACGTCGATGTCCAGCAGGCCCCGCAGCGCGCTCACCGTGCCCGCCAGGTTGTGGCGCGACCGGTAGGGGAGCGCGGCCTTCGTGTCGACGTCCGCCGTCGCCAGCAGCAGATACGAGCCCTCGAACTGCAGCAGGTTGGCCGCGACCGGGACGCGGATGCTCAGGTCGACGCCCTGCACACGGGCGCGCGTCAGGTTGGCGAACTGCGCGCGCGGTGGGGTGCTGTCCAGCACCAGACGGGGGCCGATCAGGTCGCGGTACTCGCTCCGAAACACCGACGCATCGAACCGGACCCGAGCCCCCCCGCCCGGTGAACCGGCGATGCCCACCTCTCCGGACCAGGCTCGCTCGCCGCGCAACGCGGGATTGGGGATGACGAGAAACCCGAACTGCCGGGTGGACACGAACTGCTCGATGGCGCTCGGGGCGCGATAGCCGGCGCCGAGCGAGGCTCGGGTCGCGAGCCAGCTGGCCGGCCGCCAGGTCATCGCCAGCTTCGGGCTGGCCGCGAATTCGCTCCTGCCGCCCGTGGCCTTGTGGTAGTCCATGCGGACGCCGAATGCGGCGGTCACCGTGCCCGACACCCGCATCGCATCCTGCGCGAACAGCGCGTCGTCGTCGATCCGGCGATCGCCCAGGAAATTCGACACCACGCTGGTGCGGGCGACATCGGCCCCCAGGTCGAGCGTGTGGTCCGCCCCGAGCCGGAGCGACAGGTCGGTCCAGCCACCGACGCGCACCGCTCGGTGGTAGTCCTGATTGTCGTTGAAGTGGTTGCGGAGGTTGTTGTAGTTGAGGTAGGGACCCAGGCGCAGCAGGCTCGTCGCGCCGGCGACGGGCGTCAGCGTCGCCCCGGCCAGCAGCTTGGAGTCGACCTCGTAATCGCCCAGATCGCCTGTGTCGGCCTGAAACGGCGTCGTGCTGTCCCGCCAGGTGAAGAACTGTCCATCCTGCGCGCGCGTCAGCACCGCGTACGCATCCCAGGGGTGGGCGCGGCCCTGCAGGGAACCGAGTTTCAGCCGGGCCAGCCACCGCGACGAGTTCTCGTTCTGCCGAAACCCGTCGTCAGACTCACGGCCCAGGAAGAGCCGGGCGCCCGCACGTCCGAAGCGGCGCGAGTGTTGCAGCCCCACGCCCGCCGTAGTGACGCGCTGGTCGGTGTAGCGAAAGCGCTCCGGGAACTGGTAGCCGCCGTAGTGGATCCGCACCACCGTTTCCGGCTCGTCGCCCACGGGCGCGGTGAGCACGTTGACGACGCCACCCAGCGCATTGCTCCCGTACAGGGCGGAATAGGCGCCTTTCACCACTTCGACCCGGTCGACGTCGAGGAGGGGTAACGCCTCGAAGTCGATTTCCCCGCCGTCGCCGCTGAGGATCGGGTGGCCGTCGAGCAGGAGCAGGACCCGGCTGCCGACGCCGCGGGCGAGGCCGGTGGAGCCGCGGATGTCCATCTGCCCGGCGTTGAACGTGACTCCCGGCTCGAACGCGAGCGCCTGATCGAGCGTGGTCGCATTGCGCCCGACCAGCTCCTGCGCGGTCAGAACGGCGACACTGGTGCCCGCCTGTTGCGACGGCGACGGCGCGCGCGTCGCTGTGACCACGACGTCGGCGAGCCCCACGGGCGCCGGCCGGAGGCGGAAGCGGAGCACGGCGCCCGCGGCCGTGACGGCAACCGTCGCGGAGTCTTCGGCAAAGCCGATGGCCAGCACGCGAACGGTGTAGGGGCCGGGCGGCGCGTCCGGAACCACGAATCGCCCCAGCGCATCGGTTCGCGCCGAAAGCAGCGTGCGCAGTACCAGGAGCACCGCGCCGTCAATCGGCCGACCCGTGGCTGCATCGGTCACGGTTCCCGTCAGCGAGCCGGCAGGCGATTGTGCCCGAAGCGCGCCGGGTGCATGCAACAGCAACAACCCCCCGAGAGCCAGACGGGCGGCTCCAGCACAGCGCTGGGGTCGCCCGTTAGCACGAGCGGTCAAGCGACCGCACTCATTTATGCCATACCATATACACGGATGCGGGATTCGTCCCCGAGCCGATCAACCCGGCAGGCACGAGAATGTCTAAGACGAGCTGGTTTCCGGCCTCCGCATATGTCCCCGGAATCGTGAAGAACCCTCCTACATTGAGATAGATCGAATCGGTAGGGACGAGCGTGTAGGTGCCGGATAACGCGATCGTGCTGTCGCCGGGGCCGGGGACCGCAGGCGGTTTCAATGTCAGCCCCACCACAAAGCTAGCCGGCGCCGAAAACACGAGGGTACCGGTCGCAAGAGATGTGTCGAGTGCTGGGTTCGCATCAACCCGCAGGGTATCGAGGACGTAGCTGCCCGTCAGCCCCCCACTCGGACCACCGCTGTCCGAGCAGGCGACGGCCGCGGCGACGACGGTGGCGACGATCAGGCCGCCGGCGCGTGCGCTCCGCATGGTTCCTCCTCGTCGTTGGAGATGCTTGAGGCTAACGGCTGACCCAGCGGTCGTCCAGTATCGCCGCGGTGCGTCTGACGTTGCATATTCCGCCCAACGGGAGAGGTGCCGCGTCATGCGCTCACATCTCGAGACTGTGGAGAACCGCGTGATCGCCATTCGTCGCGCCGCCGTCGCTGACGTGGATCGGATCGCCCCGTTGTTCGACGCGTACCGCCAGTTTTACCGGCAGCCGTCCGACCTCGCCCTCGCCCGGCGCTTCCTGACGGATCGCATCACGCGCGAGGAGTCGGTCATGTTCCTGGCCGAAACCGCGGGCACGGCGGCCCCCGAAGCCTGCGGCTTCACCCACTTGTACCCGCTGTTCTCCTCGATTGCCTGCCGCCCCACCTGGATTCTGTCCGATCTGTTCGTCGCGCGGGCGTTCCGGAGGGGCGGCGTGGGCCGCAAGCTCATGGAGGCCGCTCACGCCTTCGCCCGGGAAACCGGCGCGTCGACCATCGAGCTCGATACGGCCCATACCAACACCACCGCGCAGCCGCTCTACGAATCGCTCGGCTACCGGCGCGACGTCGAGTTCCGCCATTACATCCTCACGCTGTAAGCACCTATCGACCAGGAGACCGATATGCCCGTCGCCAAAGTCACTGAGATCACGTCCACTTCTCCCAAGAGCTTCGACGATGCCGTCGCGCTCGGGATCGCCCGCGCCAGCAAGACGCTGGAGAACATCAAGGGTGCCTGGGTCAATGGCATGAAAGTCGACATCGAGAACGGCCGGATCACGAACTATCGGGTGGATCTGAAGGTCACCTTCATTCTCAAGGATTGAAGCGCCGCCGATGCTGTTCGTGCTCGACAACTACGATTCCTTCACCTACAACCTCGTCCAGTATCTCGGGGAGCTGGGCGAGGAGCCGGTCGTGTATCGCAACGACGCGCTCAGGGTGTCCGACGTGCTCGCGCTCAAACCGCACGCGGCCGTCCTCTCCCCGGGCCCCGGCGTGCCGGCGCGAGCCGGGATCCTCGTCCCGCTCGTCCAGGCGCTGGCAGGCCGCGTGCCGGTGCTCGGCGTCTGCCTCGGCCACCAGGCGATCGCGGAGGCGTTCGGGGGACGGGTGGTGCGCGCCGATCGACTGATGCACGGAAAGACCTGCCCGGTGGTGCATCAGGCAGATGAGCTGTTCGACGCGATCCCGTCGCCGTTCACGGCGATGCGCTACCACTCGCTCATCGTCGACTGGAGCGGTCTGCCGCACGATCTGGCGGTGACGGCATGGTCCGGCGACCGGGGCAAGGACGGGGAGATCATGGCGATGAAACACCGGCAGTTCCCCGTCTACGGCGTCCAGTTCCACCCGGAGTCCATCGGCACCGAGCACGGAAAGCGGCTGCTCGAGAACTTCCTGAAGGTCGCGCACGCCGTGACGTAAGGAGCAAGCCCGGCTGGCCCGATATCTGCTCTAGACTCCACGGCACGGGTTTTGTATCTTCACCTGTGCCCGTCCTTGGCGTCATTCCTGCTCGGCTGGGCTCCAGCCGACTCCCTCGCAAGCCGCTTCGCCTGCTGGCCGGAGAACCCCTCGTTCTCCGGGTGGTGCGTCGTGTGATTGAGCTCGACTGCTGTGACCGTGTCGTGGTCGCGACGGACGCGGACGAAATCCACCAGGTGGTACGCGAAGCCGGATTCGAAGCGGCGCTGACGTCGCCGCGCCACGCCACCGGCACCGAGCGGATCGCCGAGGTCGTCGCGCAGCACGAGTTCGCCGCGTACGACCTCATCCTCAACGTGCAGGGCGATGAGCCGTTCGTCGCCGCGGCGGCCATCCGGGGAACGATGGGCCGACTGCGGCTGGGCGATCCGATCGGCACCGCGGCCGGGAAGCTGGAATCACGCTTTGCCGCGGATCCCAGCCGGGTGAAGGTCGTGATCGGCCGCGACGGCCGCGCCGCCTATTTTTCCCGGGCGCCGATCCCCCACGACCGCGACGCGACGGGAGCCGTCGTCTACCACCAGCACGTCGGCGTGTACGGCTACACCCGCGAGTCGCTGGCGCGCTGGGTCAGCCTGCCGCCGGTGCCGGAAGAGCGCTGGGAGTCGCTGGAGCAGCTCCGCCCGCTGCTGCACGGCATCCCGATCGGCGTGGCGCTGTTCGACGCGGCTCCGTCCCCCGGCATCGACACCCTCGAGGACCTGCAATGGGCCGAGGCGCGATTGGCCCGGTCGCGTGAGGAGGTGAGTCCGTGAGCTCGACGAAGTACATCTTCGTGACCGGCGGCGTGGTGAGCTCCCTCGGGAAGGGTATCGCCGCCGCGTCGCTGGGCCGGCTGCTCGCCGAGCGCGGGCTCAAGGTGACGATCCAGAAGTTCGATCCCTACATCAACGTCGATCCCGGCACCATGTCGCCGTTCCAGCACGGCGAAGTGTATGTGACCGACGACGGCGCCGAAACCGATCTCGATCTCGGCCATTACGAGCGCTTCATCGACCGCTCGCTGTCTCAGGTGAACAACGTGACGACGGGGCGGGTCTATCTGTCGGTGATCACCAAGGAGCGCCGCGGCGAGTATCTGGGCTCGACCGTGCAGGTCATTCCCCACATCACCGACGAGATCAAGGGAGCGATCCGTCGCCTGGCGCCCGACCACGACGTGGTCATCACCGAGATCGGGGGCACGGTGGGCGACATCGAATCGCTGCCGTTCCTCGAGGCGATCCGTCAATTCCGCCAGGACGTGGGTCGCGAGAATACGCTGTTCATTCACTTGACCCTGGTGCCGTTCATCGCCGCGACGGCCGAGCTGAAGACCAAGCCGACCCAGCACTCGGTGCGCGAGCTGATGCAGATCGGAATCCAGCCCGACATCCTCGTGTGCCGGACCGAGCGGCCGCTTTCCGAGGACTTGAAACGCAAGATCGCCCAGTTCTGCAACGTCGACTTCGGGTGCGTGGTGGAGAGTCCCGACGTGCGCACCATCTACGAGATCCCCCTCAAGCTCCACGAGCAGGGGCTCGACAAGGAGGTGTGCAGCCGGCTGCACCTGGACACGAAAGAGCCGGATCTGCGCGCGTGGGGTGTGATGGTCGACAAGATCCTCCACCCCGACCATCGGGCGCGCATCGCGGTGGTGGGGAAGTACACGGAGCTGGCCGACAGCTACAAGAGCATCAACGAGTCCCTGATTCACGGCGGGATCGCCAACCACGCGGGCGTCGAGGTCCAGTGGATCGCCTCGGACCGCTTCACCGACCAGGAGACGGCGGCCGAGCTGCTCGCCCCCTACGATGCGCTGCTCGTTCCCGGTGGCTTCGGAGTCCGCGGCGTCGAAGGGATGGTCGAAGCGATCCGCTGGGCGCGCGAGCACCAGCTTCCGTTCTTCGGCATTTGCCTCGGCCTGCAGGTGGCCATCATCGAGTTCGCCCGCGACGTCTGCCGCCTCCCCGATACCAACTCCAGTGAATTCGCCCCCGAATGCGCCAACCCCGTCATCGCCCTGATGTCTTCCCAGCAGGGGATTCAGGAACTGGGCGGGACCATGCGGCTGGGCGCTTACCCCTGCCGGTTGCGGCCGGGGTCGCGGGTGGCGCAGGTGTACAACGCGACGGAGGTGAGCGAGCGCCATCGGCACCGGTATGAGGTCTCCAACGCGTATCGCGACGTGCTGGCGGAATACGGCATGCGCTGCTCGGGCCTCTCGCCCGATGGCTCGCTGGTCGAAATGATCGAGCTGCCGGATCATCCCTGGTTCATCGGCTGCCAGTTCCATCCGGAATTGAAGTCGCGACCGATGCGCCCCCATCCCCTGTTCGCGGGTTTCATCGGCGCCGCGCTGGCCCATCACGCCGCGCGCGCGACCGACGCGGCCGCGGACCTCCCGGCGTCGCTGGCTCGCACCCCCGGCTAGTCATGCCCCAGTTCGGAGACGGCGTAGCCCCGTTCCTCATCGCGGGGCCGTGTGTGATCGAATCCGATGCGCTCAATCTCCAGGTCGCCGAGGCGCTGGTCACCCTCGGCGCGCGCACCGGGATCCACGTCATCTACAAGGGGTCGTTCGACAAGGCGAATCGCTCGCGACTCGTGGCCGCGCGGGGCCCCGGGCTGGACGAAGGCCTGCGCGCCCTGGCACGGGTGCGCGCCGCGACCGGGTTGCCGCTGCTCACCGACGTCCATGAGGTCGCGCAGGTGGCGGCCGCGGCGGAGATCGCCGATATCCTGCAAATCCCGGCGTTTCTCTGCCGCCAGACCGACCTGCTCCTCGCGGCCGGGAAGGCCGGCCGGCCGGTGAACGTGAAGAAAGGGCAATGGCTCGCCCCCGAGCAGATGGTGGGGGCCGTGGAGAAGGTGCGCAGCGGTGGCGCGCCGGAAGTCGCCGTCACCGAGCGCGGCACGTTCTACGGCTACGGCGACCTGGTCGTGGATATGCGCAGCTTCGCCCGGATCCGCGCGGCGTGCGACACGCCGGTGGTGTTCGACGCTACCCACTCGGTCCAGCAGCCGGGGCAGGGGATCGATGGCGCGAGCGGCGGCCAGCGGCAGTTCATTCCGTCGCTGCTCTACGCCGCGGCGGCGGCCGGCGCCGACGGGTTCTTTCTCGAGACGCACCCCGATCCCGACCACGCGCCCTCGGACGGCCCCAACATGGTGCCGCTCGATGCCCTGGCGGACATCGTGACCACGGCACTCGACGTGTGGCAGCGGGCGCGCGCGCGCCAGGCGGTGACGTCGTGATCGACGCGACCGTCGCCCAACGGCTCCGGCTGGTAGGCTTCGACGTGGACGGCGTGTTCACGGACGGCGGCGTGTACCTCGGCGCCGTCGACGGTCGTCCGGTCGAGCTGAAGCGCTTCGACATCCAGGACGGGTTGGGCGTGAAGTTCCTGCGGGATGCGGGTCTGGTCGTCGTCATCGTCAGCGGCCGTCACTCCAAAGCGACCACGCTGCGCGCGAACGAGATCGGGGTGGATGAGGTCGTGCAGGACGACGCCGCCGCGAAGTTGCCGGCGTTCGAGGCTCTCCTCACCCGGCGCGGGATTCAATTCGATGAGTGCGCCTTTGCGGGGGATGACCTGGCCGATCTTCCCGTGTTGAGCCGCGTCGCCCTGCCGATCGCGGTCCCCAACGCCGTGGCGGAGGTGAGGGCCGTGGCCGACCTGGTGACGCGCGCGCCCGGCGGGCACGGAGCGGTCCGGGAGATCGCCGAGGCCATCGTCCGGGCCCGCGGCGCCTGGGACACGGTGGTGGAGCAGTATCTCACGGAGCGGGGCGATGCCGCCTACCGCGCGGCCGGATCTCGCTGAGCGGGGCCGTCGCGTGCTGACGCTCCAGGCCGGCGCGATTCAACTGGTCGCCGGTGCCCTGGGCGACGCCTTCGCACAGGCCGTGGTACTCCTGGCGGATACCAAGCCGGGGCGCCGCCTGATCGTGTCCGGAGTGGGGAAGTCGGGGCTCATCGCCCGCAAGATCGCCGCGACGTTCACGTCGACCGGGACCCCCGCGACGTTTCTGCACCCGGTGGACTCGCTGCACGGAGACCTCGGCATCGTGAGCCGTGACGACGTGGCGATCCTGTTGTCCAAGAGCGGGGAGTCCGCGGAGCTCTTCGGCCTCGTGGAGCAGCTGCTTCGGCTCGGCGTTCCGATCATCGCGCTCACGGGAACGCCCGATTCGGCCCTGGGCCGGGCCGCCACGGTCGTGCTCGATACCGGCCGCGCCGAAGAAGCCTGCGCCGAAACGCTCGCGCCCACGACCAGTACAACTGTGGCGCTCGCCCTGGGAGACGCGTTGGCGGTGACGGTGCTGGAGGAAAAGGGGTTCAGCCGCGAGCAATTCGCGGCGCTCCACCCGGGCGGCGTACTGGGCCGCCGCCTGCTGCTGCGCGTGCGCGATGTGATGCTCGCCACCGGGCTGCCGCTGCTCGCCCCCGAGCGGCCCATGCGCGAGTGCATCGTATTGTTGGCGGAGAAACGGGGAACCGTCGCCGTCGTGAACGGCTCGGGCGAGCTCGCCGGCGTAGTCACGGCCGGGGACCTGACCCGGCTCATGGAGCGCACCGATCGGTTCCTCGACGTCCCCGTCCATGAGGTCATGACCCGGACCCCGAAGACCACTACGGCCGAGGCGCCCGCCTCCACAGCCGTCGAGCTGATGGAGCGGCACGGCGTGATGGCGCTGCCGGTGCTGGACGGCGGCCGCAAGGTCATCGGGATGGTGCACTTGCATGACTTGATGAAAGCGGGGGCTGTGTAATGCGCAGGCTCCTTGTCGGCTGGTGCTTGACGTTGCTTGTCTTGACGTCGTTTGCCTGCAACAACTCCGTTCGCCCCACCGCGACCATTACCGCCGCCGATACGGCCGATCAGGTGCTCATCAACATGAGCCATTTCATCACGGGCGACGGCGTGGTCCGCGCCCGCGTGCGGGCGGATACGGCGTATTTCTACCAGGGCTCGCAGCAGGCCGAGCTGCGCCGAGTGCACATCACCTTCTACGACAAGGACGGCCGGGAAAGCTCCACCATGACCGCGCGCGAAGGCACCTACCACTGGGCCTCGGGCGACATGGAGGGTCGGGGGAACTGCGTCGTGGTCGGCGCGGGCGACGGCCGTACGCTGCGTAGCGAGGTCATGCGCTACCGCCAGGCGACCAACCAGGTCTCGTCGGATCAGGCCTTCGTTTTTAACGCGCCCGGCCGGCACATCGAGGGCGACGGGTTCACGTCCGATCCAGAGTTCCGCAACGTAACGGCCTTACGTCCGCACGGGACCGGCGGCCGGTTCACGCTCCCCAACCAGTGATCGTCGTCCCGCTGCTCCTCGCCCTGCAGCAGCCGGCCCCGGCCGTGGATACGAGCGCGGGTCGGCCTTGCGTCCTGGTGGTCGACTCCATCGGCCATCAGGCCAAGCAGCAGGACCTGGGCGGCGGGGTCCAGAACGTCTTTGCCGGGGGGGGCGTGTACGCGCACTGCCGGGGGACCAGCACCACGTTGTTCGCGGACAGCACGATCTGGATGGGAAGCGCCAACCGGCTCGATCTCATCGGCCACGTGCACATTCGCGACACGTCGCTCACCCTCGATGCGAACTATGTGAACTATTACCGCCTCGAGGAACGGCTCGAGGCCCATAACAACGTCGTGGCGGTGAACCGCCATAACGGCTCCGTGCTGCGTGGACCCAATCTCACCTACCGGCGCGCCGCGCGGTCGATCCGGGATACGGTGGAGATGTATGCGACTCAGCGGCCCACCATTCAGTACCGGGGCGGCGGCGTCGCCGATTCCGTCGAACCCTACGTGATCGTCGCCGACCGCGTGCGCTTCAAGGGTAACGACCGGATGTGGGCGGGCGGCCGGTCCACGATCGACCGCAGCGATTTCGCCGCCCGCGGCGATTCGATGCTGCTCGACCAGACCAGTGGCGTGGGGGTGCTGATCGGAACGCCTCGAGTGGAAGGCAAGGGCACACAGAGCTACGTCCTGACGGGCACCCGTATCGAGCTGGGGCTCAAAGAACGCGAGGTGCGGCTCGTCAAGGCGCTGGGCGAGGGGAAGGCGACCAGCGCCGACTGGGTGCTCACGGCCGACACCATCCACCTGCTGGTCGACCGGCGCAAGCTGCAGCAGGCATTCGCCTGGGGCAAGACGTCGCGTCCCCATGCCGTCTCCACGCTCCAGGACATCCGGGCGGATTCGCTGGCGCTCGACGTGCCCGACCAGGTGCTCACGGAGGCGCGCGGATTCGGCAGCGCCCTCTCCCGGTCGCGCCGCGACTCGACCGCCGCCGGCGGCGATCCGGACTGGATCGCCGGTGACACGCTCACGGCCCGCTGGGCGCAGGAGCGCGACTCGGCCGGCGCGCAGCGCAGCCGCATCAACCGCATCGTGGCGCGCGGCTCGGCGCGCGCCTTTACGCACCTGTACGGGCGGGATACGACGACCGGTCCCTCGCTCAATTACTCCCGCGGCAAGAGCATCGACATCACGCTGCGACAGGCGCGCATCGACCGCGTGACGGTGGCGGGCCGCGCCGACGGCGTCCAGCTGGAACCGCGGCCGCCCGCGCCACCCGACACGGCGGCGCAACGGGATTCGACGTGAGCCAGCCCCTCCCGTCCGACGCGTTCCCCGTCCTGCTCGATGCGCGCGACTCGTCGCTGCCGCTCGCGGCGGCGGCGCTCGTTCAAGTCGCCAACGCGGAAGGGCAGGCCGTCTTCGGCGCATTGGCCGTCACCTATCGGGAGGACTTCCTGCGCGTGCGCGCGCAGGTCCGCGGCACCACGCTGCAGGAATCCGGCAGCCTCTCGGTCGACGACGCGCGCGAGAACCTGCGCTCCTCGGTGCTGCCGCGACTCGCCCGCGCTGGACTGGTGCTGCTCCCCGCGGAGTGGCACGACGACGCCCTGGTGACCGTCGCCCCGTTTCTCTGGTCGACGCTCGCGGCCGAGCGGGAAGTGGCCGCCGCCCGGCTGCTGAACGCCGCCGCGCAGGCCCTCGAGCGCGCGGAGACGATCGGGGGGGCGACCGCGGCTCGCGTCGCGGCCGGCAGTCGCATTGAGAGCCACGGCCTGGTGAAAGCGTACAAGGGCCGCCGCGTGGTCGACGACGTCAGCATCGCCCTCCAACAGGGCGAGATCGTCGGACTGCTGGGTCCCAACGGGGCGGGGAAGACGACCACGTTCTACATGTTCACCGGGCTGGTGCGCCCCGAGCAGGGCACCATCCACCTCGACCGCCAGGACATTACCGCCGAGCCGATGTATCGCCGCGCCCGCGCCGGCCTGGGGTATCTCGCGCAGGAGCCGTCGGTGTTCCGCAAGTTGAGCGTGGAGGACAACGTCGCCGCTATCCTCGAGACGCTGCCGCTCACCCACGAGGTGCGCGCGGCGCGCCTGGAGCGGCTGCTCGACGAGCTGGGCATCAAGCACCTGCGCCGGCAGAAGGCGTATCAGCTGTCCGGAGGGGAGCGCCGTCGACTGGAGATCACGCGGGCGCTGGTCACGGAACCCAAATTCCTGCTTCTGGATGAGCCGTTTGCGGGCGTCGATCCCATCGCGGTGCACGATATTCAGACGATCGTCGCCGGGTTGCGGCAGCGCGGCATCGGGGTGCTCATCACCGACCACAACGTGGAGCAGACACTCGACATCGTCGACCGCGCCTACATCATGTTCGAAGGGCGGGTGCAGGTGGCGGGCACCGTCCGCGAGCTCGTGTTCGACGACCGCGTCGCCGACCGGTACCTGGGACCCACGCTCACGGCGCGGCTGCGCGCCCGCCTGGGGCAGGCGGCATGAAGCCCGGCTTGCAACAGCACATCGGCCTGCGCCAGGACCTGCGCATCAATCCACGCCTGTTCCAGGCGATGGATCTGCTGTACATGCCGCTGCTCGACCTCCAGCAGCACCTGAAGCAGGAGCTGCTGGGCAACCCGTTCCTGGAGATGGTCGAGACCGAGGAGGACCCCGAGCCGCAGACCACGGCGGCCGAAAAGGAGCAGATCGAGCAGGAAAAGCAGGGAGAGGAGGAGCCCAACTGGGAAGACATCCTCCTCGACGACGGCGCGGAGGCGATCACGGGGAGCCGCGACCTTTCGGAAGCGCGCGAATACACGGAACCGGTCTCCGTCGAGGCCCGCGACCTCTCCGACCATTTGAAGGACCAGGTCCAGCTGCTGGACCTGACGCCCCGGCAACGGCTGCTCGCGGATGAATTCCTGGGCAACATCGCGGAGGACGGCTACCTGGGCGCCACGCTGGAGGAGATCGTGGCCGGAGCCAACAAGCTGATGGACGAATTCGCCGACCAGCGGGAATCGGACGACGCCGTCGCGCCGTACACGCTGGCCGAGGCCGAGGCCATGCTGTCGATCATCCAGACGCTCGACCCCCCCGGGGTCGGCGCCCGCGACCTGCGGGAGTGCCTGCTGCTGCAGCTCCAGGATCGCAAACAGACCGACACGCTCGCCTACCGACTGGTCAAGGAAGCATGGGAGGACCTCAAGAACCACCGCTGGTCCGACCTCGGCAAGCGGTTCGCCATCGAGCCGGGCGAGGTGCAGCGGGTCGCCGACATGCTCGCCAAGCTCGATCCCAAGCCGGGCCTCCAGTACGCGGCGGCCACCGACACCTACATCATCCCCGACCTCACCGTCGAAAAGGTCGGCAATGCCTACCACGTCTCCCTCAACGACGGCGGGCTGCCGCGGCTGCGCATCTCCAAGACCTACCAGGACATCGCCCGGGACCGGAAGAAATTCCAGGGAGAGAACAAGGAGTTCATCAACCAGCGTCTCAACAGCGCCCACTGGATGATTCAGGCGATCGAGCAGCGGCGCCAAACCATGTTGAAGGTCATGAACTTCATCGTGGACCGGCAGCGCGAATTCTTCGAGAAGGGCGTGGAATACCTGCGGCCGCTCACGCTGCGGGAAGTCGCCGACGTCATCAGCATGCACGAGAGCACCGTGAGCCGGGTGACCAACGAGAAGTACGTTCAGACGCCGCGCGGACTGCTGCCGCTGAAGTTCTTCTTTTCCAGCGGCCTGCAGACGTCGACGGGCGAGGACGCCAGCGCCCGCTCGATCAAGGCGCAGATCCAGAAAATGGTCGGCGACGAAGACCTCAAGAAGCCGCTCACCGACCAGGAGATCGTGGAGATGTTCGGCCTGCGCGGCGTGAAAATCGCGCGCCGCACCGTGGCCAAGTACCGCGACCAGCTCAACATCCTCCCCGCGCGCATGCGCAAGCGGCTGTGAGCCTGGCCGCCGCCGGGGAGCGGGGAGCGGCGCGCCCTGACGTCAGCGTGCTCGTCCCGGCCAAGGACGAGGCGGAGAACCTTCCCGAGCTGGTGCGGCAGGTGCGCGAAGCCCTGTTGCCGTTGCCCTATGCCTGCGAGCTCGTGGTGGTCGACGACGGCAGCCGCGACACGACGCCCGAGGTGCTCGGCCAGCTGGCCGGCCAGCACGCGTTCCTGCGGGTCGTCACGCATCGCAGCCAGCGCGGCATCGCCGATGCGTTGCGCTCGGGCGCCGAGGCGGCGCGGGGCCGCGTGCTGGTCTTCTGGCCCGCCGACCTCCAATACCTCCCCGCGGATATCCCGTCGCTGGTGGCGCCGATCGAGGCCGGCGAAGCCGACATCGTCACCGGCACGAAGCAGGGCCATTACGACAAGCGCCTCGTGTCCTGGGTGTACAACGGCCTGTGCCGCTGGCTGTTCGGCGTCCGTGTCACGGACCTGAACTCGGTCAAGGCCTATCGCCGGGAGGTCATGGAGGTGATTCCGATGCGGCCCGATTGGCATCGGTTCATGGTGCCGATCGCCGCGGGGGAAGGCTTTCGCCTCACCGAGCGCCCCGTGCCGCTGCATCCGCGCCGGGCCGGCCGCTCCAAGTTCGGCGTCGGCCGCATTCCGGTCGGCGTCCTCGACCTGGTGGCGGTCTGGCTGCAGCTGAAGTTCGGCCGCAAGCCGATGATCTTCTTCGGCGTCACCGGCGCCGTCCTCATGCTGCTCGGCTTCGCGGTCGGCGTGTACGAGATCATCCAACGCTACGCGTACCAGCAAGGCAACCGTGCGTTTCTGTATCTCGTGCTGCTGCTCGTGATCGCCGGCTTGATGCTGTTCGGGTTCGGGTTTGTGGGGGAGTTGATCGCCGGGCAGCGCGAAGCGATCCAGGCCCTGCAGCGCGATCTGGAGCGGTTTCGGAGAGACGCTTCTCGACCCACCTGACAGGCCTGGGCACCACGGGAGGCTACTCGCATGGCGGCGAAGACCTTTGGATACGCTCGCTCCCTTACCATGGCAGTACTCACTGCCGCATGCAACGCCAGCACCGGTCCCGGACCGGTGCCAACCACACATCCCGCCGGCATTGTGGTGTCATCGCCCCTGGTCGCATCGCGGCCGTTCGCCATAGCCATTTCGCGTGAAGGCGTGGCCTACGTGGGCCGCCAGGACCTGCCGTTCTTGCAGACCGCCGCGCTGCCGGCACTCGACTTCAGCGATTCGGTGCGGGTCGGCAACGACCCGACCGATATTGCGTTCACCGCATCGGCCACCACGGCCTACGTCACCAACCAGTTCAGCTCCAATGTCGGTGTGGTCAGTGTGGTGACGGGCATGACCATCGACAGCATCAGCGTGCCGGGAAATCCGTTCCGGGTGCTGGTGACGCCGAACATGCAGCACATCCTCGTATCCTCGAACAATGACAGCGTCTATGCGATCGCCGTGAACACCAAGGCGATCACCCGCCGTTGGGGTTTCGTCGCACCGGTCAATGGCATGGCGCTCTCGGCAAGCGGCGCCGTGCTGTATGTCTCGAGCACCGGGGGAAGATTGTACAAGCTCAATATCGATGGATCGGGACCCGTCGACAGCGTGACGGTGGGCGGAGTCCCGCAGGATGTCGCCCTGTCGCCGAATGGCGGCGACCTCTATCTGGCCAACGAAGCCGGGTCGTTGGAAGTCCGCGATCCGGCCACCCTCGCCCTGGTTGACAGCGTCCCCGGAGCCTCCGGCGCGTTCGGGCTCAAGCCCACCCCGGATGGGGCGCAGATCTATGCCACCTACCCGTCGTTGGGCGACATTCGCATCATTGAGGTCGGCACTCTCTCCCTGGGTCCGAGGCTGGGCGTCGGTGGCACCCCACGGCGCATCGCGTTCGACGTGTATGGCAGCACGGCGATGGTGCCCAACGAAGGCGGGTTCGTCACCGTCATCAAGTAACCGGCAGCCGCTCACTTATATTGACGCGCGATGCGCGTCTTGCTGGTCTCCCACAACTACCCGCGGTTCGCCGGGGATCCCGCCGGCGCCTACGTTGCCCGTCTGGCCCAGGCGGCCGCCGCAGCCGGCGTGACCGTGCAGGTGCTCGCTCCCCACGCCCCCGGCGCCGCGCGCGACGAAGCCCAGGATGCCGTCCGCGTCCACCGTTTTCGGTACGGCCCGACGGCGCTCGAGCGGGTCGGCTACCGAGGGGAGACGGACCGGGCGCTCCGCGACCCGATCACCCTGCTGATGGCGCCCTTCTACCTGCGGCAGTTTGCCGCCTCCGCCCGACGCGCCGCCGCGGAGTTCGCCCCCACGGTGGTCCACGCGCACTGGTGGTTCCCGGCCGGCTGGGCCGTGGCCCGGCTCGCGACGCCGTTTCTCACGACCTCCCACGGCAGCGACGTTCGTTTGTTCGACCGCGGCGCAGTGTGGCGGCGCGTCGGCCGTAAGGTGCTGCGGCGCGCGAGCGCGGTGACGGCGGTGTCCCGGTTTCTCGCCCAGGATCTCGAACGGCACGCGGGACCGCTGGCGCGCCCCGTCACCGTGAGCCCGATGCCGGTCGACGTGGAGCTGTTCGCGTCCGGGCGACAGACGCCCAAGGCCGCGCCCCCGCGCATCCTGTACGCGGGGAATCTGGTGCCGGCCAAGGGCGTCGATATCCTGGTGCGCGCCTATGCGGTCCTGCGCCAGCGCGGCGTGTCCTGTCGGCTGAAGATCCTCGGGGAAGGGCCGGCGCGGCCGGGTCTCGAGCGGCTGGCGGGCAGCCTCGGAATCGCGAACGACGTCGAGTGGTCGGCGTTCGTACCTCAGCAGCGGATGCCCGCCGAATACGGAGCGAGCATGGTGTCGGTGCTGCCGTCGCGCGGTCGGGCCGAGGGTCTGGGCCTGACGCTGGTCGAGGCCATGTTGGCGGGGTGCGCCGTCGTGGCGACTCCGGCCGGCGGCATTCCGGAGGTCGTGCAGGATGAGGAGACCGGGCTGTTGGCGCGCGACGGCGACGCGGGAGATTTCTCCCGGCAGATCGCCCGGTTGCTCGAGGACGCGACGTTGCGGGAACGTCTCATCGCCACCGGGAGCGCCCGGGTGCGCGACACGTATTCGGCCGCCACCGCCGCACGGCGGTTTCTCACGCTCTACGATGACCTCGCCTCGAGTCGCCCGGCACGCTGAGCCGCCGCCCGGCTGGGACGCCCTGGTGCGCGCCCATGGCACGTTCTATCACGATCGCCGCTGGCTGGAGGAGATCGTCCGCTGCTTCGGCTACCGCTTGCACATCCTGACGGTCGGTCCGGCGCAGGCGCCGAGCGGGGGACTCGCGCTGGCCGAGGTGCCGACCCTGCTCGGCGCGAGTCGGCTGGTGAGTTTTCCGTTCAGCTTCATCGCCGGCTCGATGGCTGCGGATCCCGACTCGCACCTCGCGTTAGCCACCGCGGCCAGGGCACTCGCCGCGGAATTGCGGGTGCGCCGGCTCGAGTTGAAGCATCTGGGCGAGCGCCTCCCGGCCGCCGCGCAGCTCACGCGCAGCACGCGCTATACGACGTACCGGGTCTCCACCGAGGGCGGGGAGCAGGCGGTGTGGAACCGCCTGCACGTCACCAGCACGCAGCAGCGCATCCGCAAGGGTCAGAAGGCGGGCGTGACCCCGCTCGATGGCACCAGTGAAGCGGATTGGTTGGCGATGGCGCGGCTCGAAGAGCGCGTGCAACAGGGCCACGGCGTCCCCGCGCCGCCGCGTCGGTTCTTTCTCGATTCGCTGCGGCGCTTGCAGCAGGCGGGACTGGTCGATCTCTATCTCGCCCGCATCCCCGACGGCCGCATCGCGGCCGGGTTCGTCATGTTCAAGGGCACGCGCGAGTGGATATACGCGTTCAGCGCCTCCGATCCGGCGCTGGTGCGCGAGTACCGTCCGACACACGTCCTCTTGTGGGCCGGCCTCCAGCGGGCGGCGGCGGCCGGCGTGACCCTCGATCTCGGTCGCACGGCCCCCGAGCAGGCCTCGCTCGCCGAATTCAAGCAACGCTGGGGTGCGCGGCCGGTACCGCTCGCATATGATTACTGGCCCAGCGCCGGCGGCCTCGCCCAGGCCTCCAGAGATCGGGGGCCGCTGGCGCTGGCGGCCCGGGTCTGGGCGGCACTACCGGCTCCACTCGCGCGTCTCGGCTCGACGCTCTACCGCTACCTCGGATAATCGATGGGACGCTTCTTCTGGCGGCTGCGCAAGAAGGTGCTCAAGCGGTGGGCGCGCAACTCGTTCTTTCCGGGGTGGCGCGTTCGCCTGTTGCGCTGGTGCGGCTACCGCATCGGCCGCGACGTCTACATCGCCGACGACATCCTCATTGCCGAAGAGCTCGAGGATCGCGGCAACCTGACCCTGGGCGACCGCGTCAGCATCGCCCCGCGCGTGACCCTCGTGCTCTCGTCTCATCCCAACGACTCCCGCATTCGCCCGTTTGCTCCGGTGCAGCGGGCCCCGATCGTCATCGAAGCGGATGTCTGGCTCGGGGCCGGCGTGGTGGTGTTGCCGGGCGTTCGCATCGGGCGCGGTGCCATCGTCGGAGCGAACAGCGTCGTCACGAGCGACGTGGCGCCGTTGCACGTCGTCGCCGGCCAACCCGCCAGGACCATCCGGGTGTTGACGCCACCGCCCGACTGGTCGTGATCCGGCTGGAGGCGACGCCGGACCTCACCGGCCGCGAGCGCTACGGCCTGGACGTGCTGGTCGATCTCTCTCGCCTGCTGGTGGTGCTGGACCCCACACCCGACATCGTCCGGCTCACCATCACCCAAGGCCCCCCCCAATCGCTCGACGAAGCGATGCGGCACGGTCTCCGCTTCGATCGCGGCCCCGCGGACGTCCGGATCAGCCGAGCCGCCCTTGGGCATGTGACGGATCTCGCCGGCGCAGCCGCCGAACAGGGCGTGCGGACGATGGATCGGCACGGCCGGGTCGCTTCCGGGGACAACCCGTTGGTGCGAATCGGGGGAGAGCGCCAACCCGTGGTGCACCGCTGGGGGTGGCAGCTGCGAGCGGCCGTCGAGGCAGCTGCCGAGCGCCGCCCGGTACGCATCGTCTCGCCGTGGCCCGAAGGACGTCGCTGGGCAGCGGCACTCACCCACGATCTCGATGTCGTGAGCGGCTGGCCGGCATTTACGCTGCTGCGGCTCGCGGAGTTGGCCCGCCATGGCGAGGCGCGGCGATGGGCCCAGGCGCTGTGGGCGGCGCTCACAGCCGTCGGGCGCGATCCCATCGCGCGTGGCGTCGCCGCTATCCTCGCCGCGGAACAGGCGGCCGGCATTTCGTCCACGTGGTTCGTGTTGTCCGGGACGCCTACGCCGGCCCGGTGGCTGCGTGGGGACGTCACGTACCGTCTCGAAGCGGTGCGCACGGGACGGTTGCTGGACGCGATCGGCGCGGCTGGCCACGAAATCGGGCTGCATGGCAGCTTCCGCACGACCACGGCTGCCGTCGACTTCGCGAAGGAGCGCGACCGGCTGGCGCGGCGGCTGCGCGCGGCGTCCCCCCCCGCAGGGGTCCGCCAGCACTTCCTTCGCCTGCGGCCGGGCCGCACCCATGCCGCGATGCAGGAGGCGGGGTTCCGCTACGATGCGACCTATGGCTTCGCCGATCGCAACGGCTTTCGGCTCGGCGTGGCCGACGTCGTTCCGGCGTGGCTCGGCGATCGCGAGGCCCGACTCTCGGCCGTGCCCCTCGTGTGGATGGACCGCGCGTTGTCCAAGTACGCCGGGGTGCAGGACCCCGGCCAGTGGGTGGCCGACGCGCTGCACTTGGCGGCCACCTGCCGGGCCGTCGAGGGGCTGTGGGTGGGTTTGTGGCATCCCAACCTCGTGCCGGCCCTCGGCTACCCCGGAACGCCCGGTGCATTCGCGGGGCTGGTGGCCGGGCTCGCCGAGACCTCGCCGTACTTCGCTCCCTTGCACCGTATCGACTCGTGGCGGCGGGCCCGGCGAGGGGTCCGGGCCCGCCGGGTGGCCCCGGATGGCCGGGCGGAGCTCGTGACCGCTGAGCAGAGCGATTGGGTGATTGCGTTGGAGGACCAGCTGGGCAGGGAGGTGGCATCGCCGACGCGACCGGGTGTCGATGGCTGAGCGCCGGTGGTGGTGGCGCGCCGTGCAGGCCGCCCTCGCGGTGTTCGTCGTCGCACTCGCCGTGCGCGCGCTGGTCGCCAACTGGGCGGAGCTGCGCGCGCAATCGATCCAATGGGACCTTCGGATCGGGTGGCTTATCGCGGCCATGACGATCGTGTGGGCGGCGTACGGGCTGCTCGTGGCCGCCTGGCGTGCGGTGGTCATTGCGATGCGTCAGCGACTGGGATACTGGGATGCGGCGCGGATCTGCATGGTATCGAATCTCGGCAAGTACATCCCCGGGAAGGTGTGGGCGATCGCGGGCAACGCGATGCTCGCCCAGCAAGCCGGCGTGGACGCGCCGGCGGCCGTGGCTGGAGCGCTGGTGCTCCAGGCCCTGGCGCTGTCGAGTGGGGTGGCGCTCGTCGCGGTCCTCGCACCGGCGTCGCTGCAGCGCGCCGGCACCGGGTCTGTGGCCGCGGCGGTAGTGCTCGGCGTCGCGTCGATCGCCGCAGTGGCGCTGCTTACTTCCGAGCGGGCCCTGGCGCGGCTGCGCCGCTGGTGGCCGCGGCAGCTCCCGATGATCGCGCCGATTCCCGCCCGCATCATGGTGGTGGCGTTCGCGGCCAACGTCGTCGCGTGGGGAGCGTATGGCCTCGCGTTTCTTTGCCTCATGCGCGGGCTCACCGTGGCCGGCTCGCTCGATTGGGTCCAGGCCACGACCGTGTTCGCGATTTCGTATCTTGTAGGCCTCCTAGCGGTGTTCGCACCCGCCGGTGTCGGGCCGCGCGAGTCGCTGTTTTATCTTCTGCTGGCCGGGCCCCTGGGACCGAAGCTGGCGCTCGCCATGGCCCTGGCGACGCGGGTGCTCCTGACGGTGACGGAATTGGGCTCCGCGGTTCCGTTTCTCGTCCTGCGAAAGGAAAACCGCCGGTGAGTCAACCGCGCGCAGCGTCCCCGGGCCCGTACACGCCGGCGCACCCGAATCTTCTCGCGTTCGCATTTCTCAGTCTGTGGATCGTCATCCTGTCGTTGCCCATGTGGACCGGTCAGTTCCTCGCCGGCCCGATGAGCGATCAGCAGATCGACGGCTATGCGATTCGCTGGTGGGGTGCCGCAGAATGGCGGGCCTCGGGCCACCTCCCACAATGGAATCCGTTCCTCTTCGGCGGGCATCCGGTCTTCACCGGATTCGGCGACTTGTTCTATCCCTCGGCCTGGCTCCGCTTCGTGTTGCCCACCGCCATCGCCATGAACGTCTCGTTCGTGGTGCATTACCTACTCGCAGGCCTGTTCCTCTACTGGTTGCTCCGGATGCTTCACCTCTCCTGGCTGGGAGCGGTCACGGGAGCCACGGCTTATCAGTTGAGCGGCGTCGTCGTTTCCCTCATGAGCCCCGGGCACGACGGCAAGCTGTTCGTGACCGCCATGCTGCCCCTGATGCTCATCGGGCTGGTCTGGGCGGTCCGGCGCCGGCGGCCCGAGGGGTATGCGCTGCTGGGGCTCGCGACCGGCCTGGCGCTGCTCTCGCCGCAATACCAGATGACGCAGTACGCCCTGATCACCTGCGGCGTGTTCACCCTGTATCTCGCATTCGGAGATCCGGAAGGGCTGACAACCAGAGACCGGTGGCGTGCGGTGGCGGGCGCGGCCGGTGGGGTCGCCTTGGGTTTTGGCATCTCGATGATCCAGGTACTGCCGTTCTTCCATTCCATTCCGTACGGCACCCGGGCGGAGGCCGGCGGATATGCGTGGTCCACGACGTACGCACTGCCGTGGAGCCACGTCCCTGAGCTGTTGGTCTCGGGATTCACGGGACACCACGAAACGTACTGGGGGCCGAACGCGATCAAGCTGCACAGCGAGTACCTCGGCTTGCCCGTCGTCGCCCTGGCCGCGCTCGGCGTGGGCAGCTCGCGGCGCCGCCTCGTGTGGTGGCTCGGCGGCATCGCCGTCCTGTTCCTGCTCGTGAGCATGGGGGGCGCGACGCCGTTCTATCACCTCTGGTACGCCATCGTGCCGTTTGTGAAGAAGACCCGGGCGCCCGGCATGGCGCTCTACGTCGTCGCCTTCGCGGTCTCGGCGCTCGCCGCCCTGGGGGTGGAGCGCCTGGAGCGCGGCGAAGGGAAGCGCGCATCGCAAATCGCGCTTGCCGCCGCCGCCTTCCTCGCGCTGCTCGGCGCCGCGGGGGTACTGGGATCGATCGCCGAGGCCTTGGCGCGTCCGCTGGGGCGCGAGGCTTCCGCTGCGCAATCCAGCATCACGACCGGCACGTTGGGCACCGCGGTCGGTCTCGCAGCGGTGGCAGCGATCGCATTAGGGTTTCTCACCGGGCGCCTCAAGCCGCTCGGCTTTGCCGCCTTGCTGGTGCTCGCCGTCGGCGCCGATCTGTTCCGCGCGGGCAGGGAATTCTGGCGGTGGAGCAGGCCGGAGCAGGAGGCGTTCCGACTGGACCCCATCATCCAACACCTGCAGACCATCCCGCTGCCATATCGCGTCCTCGATGCCGGCGTATATCCGGGCGATCTGCTGATCCGCCACCGGGTACCGGTTGTGTTGGGTTACTCAGGGGTGGAGTTGGGCGACTTCGACGACCTGCTCGGTGGCCGCAACCAATGGACCAATCTCCGGTCCCGCCATCTGTGGGACCTGCTGGCGGTTCGCTTTGCCGTGTTCCCCGATACAGTCCGCCTCCCAGGATTCCATCTGGTGACGGGACCGGTGGCGACCGCGGTGGGCCAGACGGGTTTCCTCTACGCGGCCGACTCGGTGCCACCCTACGCGCGCGTCGTGCCGGCGGCGGTGAAAGGGGATACCGGCGAGGTGATACCGACTTTGATCGATCCCCGTCTCGACTACGACCTGCTCGTGCTCTTCGACCGGTTCGAGCCCGTGAACCCGCTGCCGCTCCTGGAACAGATGCCGCCTCCCAGCCCATCGCGGGCGACCTTCACCCACTGGTCGCCGGGCCGGATGAGTATCAGCCTCGACCCTCCACCCCCGGCACCGAGCTACCTCCTGGTGTCGGAGAACTGGTATCCGGACTGGCACGCGTCGGTGGACGGAGCCAGCGCACCGGTGCTGCGCGGCGATCAAACGTTCATTACGGTGCCGGTGCCCGCCGGCGCCCGCCAGGTGGAGCTGACGTTCGCATCGCGCCGCTACGCGCGCGGCCGCTTGATCATGTGGGCTTCGCTCGTCCTGCTCGCGTTGTGGGCCGGGGCCGGGTGGAGGCTCGGAAAGCGGGCGCCCCAGCGTGGCTGAGCGGGCGCTGGTCGTCATCCCGACCTACAACGAAGCCGCTAACCTGCCCAGCTTGGTGCCGCAGATCCTGGCCCAGGATCCGCGTCTCGAGGTCCTGGTGGTCGACGACGCGTCGCCGGATGGAACCGGCCGTGTCGCCGAGGAGTTGGCGCGCGCGAACCCTCGCGTCCACGTGATGCATCGTGAGGCCAAGCTCGGCCTGGGGACGGCCTACATCGCGGGGTTTCAGTGGGCGCTGGAGCGTGGCTTCGATTTCCTGTTCGAAATGGACGCCGACTTCTCCCACGACCCGACGCACCTCCCGGAGTTTCTCCGGGCCGTCGTAAACGCGGACCTGGTGCTCGGATCACGCTATCTGGGCGGGAAAGTCACCGTGGTGAATTGGCCGATCGGCCGCCTCATGTTATCCTACTGGGCCAACGTCTACGCTCGCTGGGTGACCGGGTTGCGGATCTGGGACCTCACCGGCGGCTTCAAGTGCTTTCGCCGGCGAGTTCTGGAAGCCATTGATTTGTCGAAGGTTCGCTCCAATGGCTACGCCTTCCAAATCGAGATGAGTGTCCGCGCATGGCGAAAAGGGTTCAGGCTGGCCGAAGTGCCGATCGTGTTCGTCGATCGCACCGAGGGACAAAGCAAGATGAACCGCAAGATCGTGCGCGAAGCGGTCTGGGTCGTGCCACGCCTGCGGCTCATGGCCTGGTTCAAGCGCATCTAGCCGGGCTGGTGATCTACAAGATGACGGGGTCGGGCAACGACTTCGTCATGGTAGACGGCCGCTCGACTGCTCCCGCCGATTGGTCCCCGGAAGACATCCGTCGCGTGTGCGCCCGTGGCATGGGGGTGGGCGCCGACGGCCTCGTGTTCGTGGGCCTGGGCAGCGAGCCCGGGGCGGCCCGCATGATCTACTACAACAGTGACGGGTCCAGGGCCGCCATGTGCGGCAACGCCGCGCTGTGCAGCACCCGCCTGGCCGCCCTCCTGGGGCTGGCCAGCCCCGACCGGATGCGGCTGGAGACCGATGCCGGCGCATATGAGAGCCGCTGTCCCTCGGGGGACCATCGCGCCGAGCTCCACCTGGCCCCGGTTGAAGCGCCCTCGGAGCCGGAGGTCCGCCTGGCCGGGGGAGAGGTGCGCGCCGCGTTTGCGACGGTCGGGGTGCCGCATCTCGTCGTCCAGGTCGAGGATCTCGATGGCCTGGACTTGCCGGGACGCGGCCGCGCGTTGCGCTTCGATGCCGCTTTGGAACCGGACGGAGCCAACGTGAACTTCATCGCGCCGACCGGTCGCCGATCGATCTGGGCGATGCGGACCTACGAGCGTGGCATTGAGGCGGAAACGCTGGCGTGCGGAACCGGGGCGGTGGCCGCCGCCTGCATCCTCCGCGAGTGGGGTCAGGCCGAGCTGCCAGCGACGTTGATGACCCGGACCCGGCTTCCACTCACCATCCGCGCGGCGCGTTCGCGCGGAGGCCGCTACGACGATGTATGGCTGGAGGGGCAGGCGTTGCTGGTGTGCAGAGGAGTGTTGAGCGCGTAGACCATTATCCACATCCATTCACGTCTCAACTTAACATAACATCTATTATACGAAGTAGACTGAGGCGTCTAGTTACTCCCAACCGTCAGCTCTCCAAGGCGTGCCCTCGCCTCGAACGCCGACACCGTCGAGTCGTGCTTGCTGAGGATCTCCGTGTACGCAGCCTTCGCCCGGGTCGTGTCCCCGACCGCCAGCCAGGCTCGTGCCGCGTCGGACAGGTACCCCGCCGTCAGAAACGGCATGCGCGCGTACCGCGACGCCTCCTGATACGCCTCGGCCGCCTCCCGGGAATGGGCGATGTTCTCGTACGCCGCACCCAGCAGACCATATGCCTGGGCCTTGTAGTCAGCCGCGGCCCCCGGCGCGAAGTCTTTCAGGACCTGGATCGCCTGCTGGCTCTGCCCCTGTCCCAGGCGCACCTGCGCCAGCAGCAGCGACGCTTCATTGGCCGAGCGTGTACCGGAGTAGTTCTCGCTGATGCGGGAGAGCTCGCTCGCGGCGAGCGCGTAGTTCTTGGCGTCCAGCGCGAAGCGCGCCGAATTCAGGTTCTGGCTGGCGACGCGCTCGCTTTGCCTGGTCGACAGGAGCTTCCAACCGAACAGCCCCGCTGCAACGACCAGCATCATGGCCCCCCAGGAGGCCACCTGCTTGTGCCCACGCAGCCAGGCGAGCAGCACTTCGTGTCGCTCCATCCTGCCGGCGGTGTGTGTTGGAACCGATGTCGCCACGTCTCTCCCACGCTTTCCGTTATTGCGCCCCGGATGCCCCTGGGGCGACTCGAACGCCCGGCCAACGGTTTAGGAAACCGCTGCTCTATCCATGCTGAGCTACAGGGGCGTAAGCTGAGAAACTTACTGGGGTTATGCGGTTCGTATCAAGGTCCACCTCAATAACGAATCACGGCCTCCACGCGCTCCGCTCCCAGCCGGTTCCGCCCGTCCAGGAACCCGAGCTCGATCAGGAAGCTGAGGCCCGCAATCTGGGCGCCGCGGCTCAAGACCAGCCGGCACGCCGCTTCGGCCGTCCCACCGGTAGCCAATACGTCGTCCACGATCAGCACACGATCCTCGGGCCCAATCGCATCGGCGTGCATCTCGAGGGCGTCGGTACCGTACTCGAGGGCGTACTCGACGCGCTGCCTCGCCGCCGGGAGCTTGCCCGGCTTGCGCACCGGTACCAGGCCAGCCTTGAGCGCCAGGGCGATCGGCGCGCCGAACATGAAGCCGCGCGACTCGACCGCCACCACTCTGGTTACTTCAGCGCCCAGAAACGGTTCAGCCATCTGTCGGGAGGCGAGCTCGAACAACGCGGGATCGAGCAGGACCGGTGTGATGTCCTTGAAGATGATTCCCGGCTTGGGGAAATCGGGGATATCACGAATGACTTGGCGGATGGCCGCAATGTCAATCATTGATTCCAAAGGACTTGGGGAGACTCATGTCATGTGGAACATCGCTTTTTTCCACGTACTCCACTCGTGCACCCGGTGGCCCACGTCTCAGCAGGCGCTCCAGCTCAGACAGCGCCTGTTCCGGTCCGCGCACCAGCACTTCCACCGTGCCGTCGGGCAGATTCTGCACGTACCCCTCGAGTTCGAGCCGTCCTGCCTCACGCATCACGAACCAGCGAAACCCCACGCCCTGCACCCGTCCGCTGATCACATATCGACATGCGATCATGACCGCTGCGGACCGCCCTCTGCCGTTCGGTGCCGGGCTCGCCGGCGGTACCAAACCACGTACCCCGCACCCAGCAGAACCAGGGCCGGTAGCAGGTAGACGAGCACGCGCTGGACGTACGTGTGCACCAACGTGGCGCGCAGCACGGCCTCGTGTTGACCAATCAGGAAGCCGATGTAGGTCAGGACGAAACACCAAATGCCGGCGCCCAGACAGGTATACAGGATGAACCGGTCCAGGCGCATTCGGGCGATGCCGGCCGGTATGGAGATCAGCTGCCGCACCACGGGAACCAGGCGCCCGATGAAGGTCCCAATGGCGCCGTGTCGGCGGAAGAAGGCTTCCGCTCTGTCCAGCGATTGTGGGCTCACGAGCAACCACTTGCCGTGGCGGCGCAGCCAGCCCTCAACCCATTTGGCGGCGAAGTAATTGGCGAGTGCCCCGAGCAGGCTTCCGGTGACCCCCGCGAGCAGCACCAAGGGGAAGCTCATGCGGCCCTTGGCCACGAGGTAGCCCGCCGGCGGCATGACGACCTCGCTGGGGAACGGGACCGCCGATGACTCGATGGCCATCAGGATGACGATGCCGGGGTAGCCGAGCTTGAAGATCGTGTCGGTGAGCCACGTGACCGCCGCGTCAATCATCGAAACCGTGCTCTCCCACCAGGGGGACGAACAGCGCGGCGCCGAGGGGGGTCTGGCGAGTGCCGCCGGCGACCCGCTCGATCAACGTCAAGGTCTGCGCCCCCCGGTCACCAAGCGGAATCAGGAGCCGCCCGCCCACAGCGAGCTGCTCCACCAACGGCGCCGGAATCTCCGGCCCGCCGGCGGCCACCACAATCGCGTCGTAGGGCGCGTAGGCGTTCCACCCCAGCGTGCCGTCGCCCAGCAGGACCGATGCATTCCGGGTCTCGGCGGCGTGCAACGCCAGCCGCGCGTGTTCGGCCAGCTCGCGCACGCGCTCGACGCTGAACACCTGACTGGCCAGATGCGCGAGCAGCGCGGTCTGGTATCCAGATCCGGTCCCGATCTCCAGGACGCGCTCAGTCCCCCGGAGCCGCAGCGCTTCCAGGTAGCGGGCCTGGGTGAACGGCTGGGAGATCGTCTGCCCCGCTCCGATCGGCAGCGCGCCGTCCTCATAGGCCCGATGGCGCATGGCCTCGGGGACGAAGAGGTGGCGCGGCGTTGCGGCGAACGCGCGCAGCACCGCCAGATCCTGAATCCCCTGGTCGCGCAGCCGCTCCACCAGCCGCGCGCGGTAACCGCCGAACGAGTCGGCGCTGGCCCCTAGACGCCCAGGCTCCATCCGCGCACCACTTCCAGGAGGTTGTAGTTCGTCATGTCGACATGCAGCGGCGTGACCGAAACGAACCCGTCGCGCACCGCGTGAAAATCGGATTCCTCGCCGCCCGACCAGGTCACGCGGCCCCCGCCAATCCAGTAGATCTCGCGACCCCACGGGTCCTTCATCCGGGCGATCTCTTCGTGGAACACGCGGCTGCCCAGGCTCGTCACCTTCACGCCGCGGACCTCGGCTCCCGGGATCGGCGGCAGATTGATGTTGAGCAGCGTGTCGCGCGGGAATTGATCCACCGTGACGATCCGGCCAATGAGGCGCTTGAGACCCTCGCGGTGGCTTTCCAGATGCTCCAGATCGAAGCTCCCGAAGGAGATCGCCACGCTCGGAATCCCCGCCGCCAGGCCTTCCATGGCGGCCGCGACCGTTCCCGAGTACAGGACGTCCTCGCCCATGTTCGGACCGTGGTTGACTCCCGAGAGCACGAAGTCCGGCCGCTCCGGAAGCAACGCATCCAGTCCCAGCAGCACGCAGTCGGTCGGCGTCCCGTCCACCTGGTACGCCCCATCGCTGCGGCGCGTCGCGCGCAGCGGGCGATGCAAAGTGAGCGAATGGGAGGTCGCACTCTGCTCCCGATCCGGCGCAATGACGGTAACCTGGCCCAACGCGCTGCATGCATCGGCGAGCACGGCGAGCCCACGCGCTAGAATGCCGTCGTCGTTGCTCAGCAGGATCTTCATGCCGCTCCGCGGAAATAGCATGCAAAGACCCGGGCCACCTTCCAGCCGTCCGTCCAGTGCCGGAAGTGACTGGGTGCACCACTGTAGATCGTGGGCACGTCGATCGACACGACGCGAAACCCGGCCCGCAACGCCCCCAGGAGAAAGACGGCCTCGAACTCGTAGCCCCGGTAGCGCGCGACCTGGGGCGCGAGCGCGACCGCCACCCGGCGCGTGAACGCGCGGAACCCCGTCTGGGCATCCGGAATCCGGGTGCCGGCCACGCGCGAGGCGACCGTAGCAGACAGCCAGTTGGTGGCCCGCCTGGCCAGGGGCATCCGGCCTCCCCGGGTGCGCGCCCCCAGCACCAGGTCGGCTTCGCGGCGCAGCAGCGGCTCGAGCAGCCGCGGCAAGAGCTCGGGCGCATGCTGCCCGTCCGCATCGAGCGTCGCCAGCTGCTGCCGCCCATCCGCGACCGCGCGCCGAATGCCGGTCGCCAAGGCCGCACCCTTCCCCAGATTGCGATCGTGCGCGATCACCGTGGCCCGCTCGTCCGCCGCGCACGCCCGCGTCGCATCGGTCGAGCCGTCGTCAACGACATAGAGCGCCGCGTCAGGGAGGGCGCGTCGCACCCCCGACAGCACGGCGCCCACGGTCCTCGCCGCCTGATACGCCGGCACGATGACGGCGATCGCCCGCGGCGTTTCAGCGTCCGCCATGAGGCGGCACGCTACCGTCCAACAGAGCGAGCACCGCTGTCAGCTCGGCGCGCAGATCCTTGACCGTTTCTGCCGCGAGGGCCTGTCGTGCTTCGGGCTTCAGCTCCCCGGAGCGACGGTACTGCTCGATCTTGGCCCGGGCGCCCTCGATGGTGTACTTCTCCGTATACAGCAGGTGTTTGACGAGCATGATCAGCTCGATCTCGCGGCGCTGGTACACGCGATTCCCCGAGCGGTTCTTGGCCGGGTTGAGGAACCGGAACTGACTTTCCCAGTACCGCAGCACGTGCGGCTTGAGATCGGTGAGCTGACACACCTCGCCGATCGAGAAGAACTCTTGAACCGGATGCGGAACGCTCATCGCCACTGCTCCGGCTTGGGCACGCGATCCATCAGGTCGCTGATCGCCTGGCGCGGGGCCTTGCCGTGAAACAGGATCTGGCTCACCTCGCTCGCGATCGGCAGCTCCACACCATGCCGCTGCGCCAGCGCCACCGCCGTCCGCGCCGTGGGCACCCCTTCGGCGACCGTCTTGCGCGAAGCCAAGATATCCTCCAGGGCCCGCCCCTGTCCCAGCTCCACGCCGAGCGACCGGTTGCGCGACAGCGCGCCCGTGGCCGTCAGGACCAGGTCTCCCAGTCCGGCCAGCCCGGCGAACGTGAGCGGATCGGCCCCCAGGGTCACGCCCAAACGCGTCAGCTCCGCCAGGCCCCGCGTGAGCAACGCGGCACGCGGGTTGTGCCCGAGGCCGAGCCCCTCCAGGATCCCCGCCGCCAGGGCGATCACGTTCTTCAGCGCGCCACCGAGCTCGACGCCGATGACATCGGTATGCGAATACACCCGGAACGTCTGGGTGGAGAACACCTCCTGGACGCGGCAAGCCACGTCGTGGTCGGACGCGGCCGCCACCACGGCCGTCGGCTGCCGTTGATACACTTCTTGCGCGAACGACGGCCCCGAGAGAACGGCGACCGGCGTGCGCTGCCCGAAGACCTCGGTCAGAACCGTCGACAGTCGCTTCTGACGCTCGGGTTCCAATCCCTTCGCCACGCTGACCACGAGCGGCGTGCCGCGCGCTCGCGCGGCGGCCTCCGTCATGACCGCCCGGGTGACGTGTGACGGCGTCGCGCACACCACCACGTCGGCGTCGTGCACGGCCTCCGCCATGTCCCCGGTGGCTCTGAGGTCCTGCGCCAGCGGCGCGTTGGGCAGAAAGACGTGGTTCACGCGGTTGCGATTGATGCCCTCAACCACCTCCGGTTCGTGTGCCCAGAGGGTCACCGGGAGCGGCTTGCGCGCCAGCAGGTCGGCGAGTGTGGTCCCCCACGCCCCTGCCCCGATCACGGCCACGCGAGTCGAGGCGCGCGCCGGGCTCACGTGCGCTCCTTGCGGGTGCGGAACCGGTTCTCGGTCCCCGCTTTGAGGCGTCCGATATTGGCGCGATGCGAGTAGACGATGAACGCGCCGAGCGTCACGCTCGCCCACAGCGCGGGCGTCGCGCCCGGCTGCGTGAAATGCACCAGCAGCGGGAACGCCACGGCGACGAGCATCGACGACAGCGACACGTATCCCGTCGCCCAGAGGCACAGCGCCCACAGGGGAAGCGCGATCGCCACCGCCAGCGGGGCCAGAGCGAGGAACATGCCGGCCGCCGTGGCGACGCCCTTGCCGCCCTTGAAGCGAACGTACGGCGAGAACACGTGGCCCAGGACGGCGGCGATGCCGAGCCCCACGGTCCCCCAGGGTCCGCCGCCCGCGAGCGGACCGAAGAGCGCGATGGGGATCGCGCCTTTGGCGATATCGACCAGCGCGACCGGGATCGCCCAGCCCCAGCCGAGCACCCGGTACACATTCGTGGCGCCGAGATTCTTGCTGCCGTGCTCGCGCAGGTCGATGCCGCGCGCGAGACGTCCGGCGAGATAGGCGGTGGGCGTCGCCCCGAGGACGTAGGCAGCGAGCAGCCACGCGGCCAGCGTCACCGGCGCTCCTGGCGCTTGCGACGGAAGCGCAGGTTCACCGGCGCTCCGGTGAACGCCCACGCCTCACGGAACCCGTTCACCAGGTAGCGGGAGTAGGATTCTGGAATCGCGTCGGGTCGGTTGGCGATGACGGCGAACCGCGGCGGCGCCGTCCCGATCTGCGAGGCGTAGAACAGCCGTACCGATTCCCCGACCGGCTGGGGCGGCTGCTGGCGGCGCACCAGGTCCTCGAGCACCCGATTCACCTCCGCTGTCGGCACGCGCTTTTCGCGTTCCCGGGCCACCGTGAGGATCCAGTCGAACAGTTTCGTGACGCGCTGCCCCGTCTTGGCCGACACGTACAGAAACGGGATGAAGTGCAGGAACGGCGCGCGCTCCGCGAGCTCGTTCTGACCGCGCAGCGCCGTATTGGGGTCTTTTTCCTCGATCAGATCCCATTTGTTCACCGCGACGATCACCCCGGCGCCCCGTTCCCAGGCGTCGCCGATGATCTTGAGGTCCTGCGCGTGCATGCCGTCCTTGGCATCCACGACCAGCACGCAGACGTCGGCCCGTTCGATGGCCCGCGCCGTGCGGAGAGTCGCGTAGAACTCGACATCGTCGGCCACCTTGGACCGCTTGCGCAAGCCGGCGGTATCGATGAAGACGAGCCGTGCCTCGCCATGATCGAGGGGCGTATCGATGGCGTCCCGCGTCGTCCCGGGCTCGTCGGCGACGACCATGCGGTCGGTACCCAGCAGGCGATTGAGGAGGCTCGATTTGCCGACATTGGGGCGCCCCACGATGGCGACGTGGATCGCGGCGGCGTCATGGTCGTCCGTCCCGGCGGGGAGCAGCGCCACCAGCCGATCCAGCAGGTCCCCCGTGTTCTTGCCGATCGCGGCCGAGACCGGAAACGGATCGCCCAGACCGAGCGCGTAGAAGGCGAGGTGCCGCTGATCGTCGGGCAATCGATCGGCCTTGTTGGCCACCATCAGCACGGCGCGGCCGGCGGCGCGGAGCGACTGGGCGATCTCGCGCTCGGCCGGATGGACGCCCGCCTCGACGTCCACGACGAACAGGACCACGTCGCTTTCGGCCACCGCGGCCTCCACCTGGGCGCGGATGGCGCGACTCAGGTGATCCGACGCCCCGGGAACGAGCCCGCCGGTATCGACCAGCCAGAAGCGCCGTCCGTTCCACTCCGCCGCGGCGAAGTTCCGATCCCGAGTGACGCCGGGACGGGCGTCCACGATCGCTTCGCGCCGGCCGATCAGCCGGTTGAACAGCGTCGACTTGCCGACGTTGGGCCGCCCGATCAGGGCGACGGTCGGAGCGCTGTTCACCGTTCCCCGCCCTCGGTGGCGGATGTGGCGACCGGATGCCCCGACAGCGCATCGGCGAAATCGTAAGAGAACCGGATCGCCATCGGCACCCGCGAGCCGAGATCTCGCGCGTCGAGATCGTCGATGAAGCGCAAGTCGTCGTTCACCGCCTCCGCGGGGAGCAGCGCCAGATCGACGCCTTCGCGGGTGGCGAGCGCCCGCCGGATCGCCTCGCCGGGCAGGAGGCCGGCGGTCGTCACCGCCGGTCCGAACAGCGAATTCTCGACGCTGATCAGCTCAAAGGACGCGCCTGTCACGCTCGCCAGGCCGGTGAGGACTTGCGGCATCAGCGGGGCCATCGCGGTTCCCGTCGCCACGGCGATGCGTTTGCCACGCCAGTCACCGTACGCACCCCGCGCCGCGGTAATGCGCGTCTGCAGATAGCGCACCGCTCCCACGCCGTTTTCCCGCTGCTCGAATTCCCCGTACCACGCCGCGGGCGGAAGCGGGATATCCGCCTGGAGGTAGAGATCGTCCGCGCCGAAGCACCACGGCGAGCCCCGCTCCGCCACGGCGCGCGTCGCCCATTGGTCCACGAGGGCGAGCGCCGCTCGGCACTCGTCCGCCCGCGGCGATCGCACCAGGCGATGCTTGCTGAACTCGGTCAGGGCCACCGGAACGACCGACACCGACAGGACCGTCTCGCCGAGGCCATACAAGTCCCGCAGACTGCGCTCCAGCTGTGCCGCGTCATTCACGCCGGGGACAATGACGATCTGGCTGTGAAACCGGATCCCCCGCTCGCCGAAGCGGCGCAACTGCGGGACGATGTCCGGAGCCTCGGGGTTGCGCAACAGCCAGCGCCGCACCACGGGGTCCGTCGCGTGCACCGAGACGTACAGCGGAGAGAGGCGATACTCGACAATGCGCGCCTCGTCCCAGGGCTTGAGGTTGGTGAGGGTGGCGAAGTTGCCGTAGCGGAACGACAGCCGGTAGTCGTCGTCCCGGATGTAGAGCACCTGCCGCAACCCGGTTGGGTTCCCGTCGACGAAGCAAAAATCGCAATGGTTTGCGCAGCGGCGAATTCGCGGCGGTTCCAATACGACGCCGAGCGGCATCCCCTCGGGGCGCTCGATGTCGTACTCCAAATCGTCGCCAGTGGGAAGCCGCGCCCGGAGCACGAAGACATCCTCAGCCGTCAGGAACTCCCAGTCGAGGAAGTCCTCCAACGGCCGCCCGTTCACGGTGAGGAGCTCCGTGCCCGGCTGGAGCCCCAGCTCGGCGCCGAGTGAGTCCGGCGCCACCTCTTGCACGCGCAGCACGGCGGTTGCCCGGTAGTTAAAGCGGTTTCTCACGCCGAGCGTCGCAAACCCAACGCCGGCAGAAGCTTGGACAACCGCTAATATCGCCTAGGAGCGCCGATAACGCCAGCCGACGATCCCCGTCCCGCTCCCTTTCACCTCGAACTGGTGGGTCCCTCCCCCGGCCAGTCCGGGGATGGGCACCGTCTGAGTCGCGCGGACGCTCCCCTGAGCATCCAGCAGCTCGACCGTAATGGCGAGAGGCAAGGCCGCAGTGTTTCCCAGATTCGAGGCGACCCCGGTCACCGTGACCCCGCTCGCGTCGGCCAGGACGCTGGCGATGGAGATATCGATCGGCAGCGTGTCCGCGAGCATCGCATAGCGCTGGGCCGAATCCCGTTGCCCCCGCAGCTCCCAGACCTGGGCCACCAGACGAATCGCCGCTTTGTTCAGGGGATCGATCGCGGCGAGACGGCGCACCGTTGCCAGCGCACTGGTCGTGTCCCTACCGCCCACGTAGGCGTTAGTGAGATCCGCGAGTGCGTCGCGATCATAGGGATTGCGCTGCAGCACGATGGTGTAGGCCCGGGCGGCAGGCGCGAACATCTTCGCCAGGACCAGGCGCTGGCCGAGGTCCACCAGTTCCGTGCGCGACAACTCGGCCCCCTGCATGAGGAGCGCTTCAAACACGGCGCCAGCCTCGGCGCGCCGGCCAGCCTGGGAATAGATGGACGCCAGGCTTGTCGCCGCTTCCGTTTGACCCGGGTAGCCCGCAATCACGCCACGGTACGCCGCGATGGCAGGTTCGTACGCCGTCTGGGCGGCGGCGCTGTCGACGACGGCCCGCTCGCGGATGGCCGCGACCGCCGCGCGATCCCGGCTCACGGCCTCGGCGCGGGCCGCCGAGTCACGGCTGAACGCCTGCTGGTCGGCCGGGGACAACCGGGCGCCCCGCGCCCGGCGCGACGCGGACGATGCCTGCATGCGCGCCAGAATGGTGGAATCCGAAGCCAGGTACGGCGCGATCGAATCGCGACTGTAGCGGGTCCGTTGCCAGCGTTGCGCGGCCGGGTCCGCCTGGGCGCGACGAAACGCCAGGCGCGCGACGGTGTGCATCGCGTCGCGCTTCGCGGCGGCATATGCCGTATCCATGCCGGCGGCAAGGGCGGCCCGGCTCAGGACCGCGCTGGCAGAGTCGAACTCGTTGCGCTCGACGTAGAGCGCGCCCAGCTGAAACATGGGCCGGAGATTGGACGGGGCCAGTGCATAGGCCTGGCGCAACAGGGTGGCGGCAGAGTCGGCATTGCCCGCTTGCCACAGCGTCAGGCCGCTATTCGTGAGGCCCGTCGCCAGCTCGTTGCGGTAGCCCTCGATGTCGGCGCGGCACTGGGGCGCCAACGCCTGGGCGCGATCGAACGCCGAGTCCGCCCCAGAGGCATCCGCCACCTCGACGTAATAGCGCCCGAGGTAGTACCAGGCCCCCGGATTCTTGTCCTGCTTGTCGTCGCGCAGAGCGCGCGTGAGGACGTCCAGGGCCTGGCGCAGCATCCGGTCGCGCTGGACCGGCTGTTCGCTCGCGATCTTGAGATCGAGCACCGCGCTGGTGACGCGAAAGTGTCCGGCCTCGACGGTGCACGGCGGCCGGGGTCCGACCCAGGCTTTCTGCGCCGGCAACGCGGCGGCCTGGACCCAGAGCAGACCGGCGACGACGGCGGTCGCGCGCATCCGATGCTCCCAGAGACGGGTTGCGTCGAATTTGCCTGGACCCCGGGGCGTGTCAATGCGCCTCGATGCCGAGCCGGCGCTGCGCCGCTTCAATGGTGCCGAAGAGGTCATCGAAAGACTCGATGACGAACAGGATGTCCTGCAGCCGGTCGATTGCAAACGGCTGTGCCAGCACCGCCTCCAGCGTGAACGGCCGGCGCTCACACTGCGGTCCCAGCGCATTGGCGGCGTCTCCGTGCGACGAAATGAGTCCACTACCGTACACCTTGAACTCCCCTCGTTCCCGGACCAGGCCGAATTCCACGGTGAACCAGAACAATCGCGCCATCCCCTGCACCTGGTCCTCGGTGCTGGCGTTGCCGGCGACGGCCCCGAAGCGCTGCAGAAAGGCCGCAAACACCGGGTGCGCGTGCAGCGGCACGTGCCCGAACACATCATGGAAGATGTCCGGCTCCGGCAGGTAATCGAGCTGCGACCGCGGCCGGACCGTGACGGTGGTCGGAAAGCGCCGCGCGCCCAGACACTCGAAGAACTGCTTCGCGGGCAGAAACCCCGACACCGGGACGGCCATCCACCCCGTGCGTGTCGACAGGCGCCGGTTGACGTCCCGCAAGTCCGGAACGCGGTCCGGTTGCAGCCCGATCCGCTCCGCCCCTTCGAGAAACAACTGGCTGCCGGTCGAGTGCAGCGTCGCCATGCGGCGCTGGTAGAGCAGCGCCCAGACCGCGTGGTGCTCGGGCGTGTAGGCGCCCCAGTCCTGCTCGATGAAGCGAGCCCCCCTCGCGCTGGCGGCAGTCGGTACGGATTCCGGCATCGGTCCCTCCCTGTCCAGGTCCCCAAACGCACACGGCCCGCGATGGTCGCGGGCCGTGTCGGCTGCTCGGGTTTCGCTTTACTGATTCAACTGCGCACATGCCCCCGGCGCCGGCCCGCAACACGGGTCGGACGATAGGCGTATGCGGCGTACCACTGATGGAGCGCCATCAGAGCGGGCGATGGGATTCGAACCCACGACGTCCAGCTTGGGAAGCTGGCATTCTACCCCTGAATTACGCCCGCGGATCTTCCAAGATGCCGGTTCGCCAATCCGGCGTCAACGGCAAATCACTCCTTGCGATAGCGCCACCCGACGATGCCCACGCCGGTCACCTGCAGCTGGAATGGGTGCGACGCGCCCGCGTCGAGCGCGGGAACCTCGAGCGTTTGAGTCGCCGCCACGGTTTGCGACGCGTTCAAGAACTCGAACACGATCTTGTGCGGTGCGCTGCCCGTCTCGTGAAAATTGGTGACCATCCCGCCGATGGTCACGCTCGAATCACCCGGGCTGAAGCGGCTGACGCCCATTTCCACCGGCAACGTGGAATCCGCGATGGTGATGTAATGGAGCGCGGAATCCGTGCGTCCCTTGAGCTGCCAGGCCATCGCCATCAGCCGTATGGAGCCACGACTCATCGGGTCGACCACGATGAGCCGCTTCGCGATCTCGATCATCTTGTCCGACTCGCGCAACGCCAGGTAGGTGTTGGAGAGGTTGAACAGGCCGTCCCGGCTCTGGGGCGCGCGCCGCAGGCCCGCCTCGAACGCCTGGGCCGCCAGCTGGTAGTTGGTCTGGGCGGCCGCGTTGCGGTCCTTCATGACCTGACCGGCGACGGAGTCGCAGGCGACCACGATCGGACGGCGTTGCGCCGCGGTGAGTGTCCGGCCGCCGCGGCGCTCGTTGCGACAGTTGGCCGAGAGCACCGCCGTATCCGGATACGGCGGAGCGGCATTGTAGATCGACACCCCGGCATTGATCATGTCGACCGGATCCACCGAGTCACCCAGGGCGAGGATGCTCCGGAATACCGCAAACGCCGTGTCCTTGCGGTCGGCCGTGAGTAGCATGTCTCCCAGGCGCGCCAGCGCCTGCACGTCGTTCGGCACCAACGTCAGGTACTCGGCATACACGGCTGCGGCGGAATCGCGCTGCTGCGCCATGAAGAACGAGTTCCCGAGATTGAAGAGGGCGTCTCGTTTGACGACCGAATCCTTGGGGGCGCTGGCCGCCCGCACCGTTTGCCGGAAGTACACGGCGGCCGAGTCGTACTGCCCCGCGTTGAAAAAGGCGGTCGCCAGGGTGGTGTAGGTCTGCGGCTCACCGTCGTAGACGGCGAGCGCGCGGCGGAACAGAACAATAGCCGAGTCATAGGTTCCCGCGTTGAGCGCGCTGATGCCGGCGTTGAACGTCGGGATCCACAGGTTGTTGCGCCGCCAGAACACGATGTCGTCGCGACAGGCGGGAGCGAGCTCCTCCGCCTTCTTGAAGGCCGAATCGGCTCCCGCGACGTCGTCGCGGACGACGTAGTAGCGCGCCAGGTAATACCAGGCCGCGGGATTCTTGTCCTGCCCACCGCTCGTGACCGCCTGGAGCAGCGTGCGCTGAGCGTCCCGCAGATCCTTTTCCCGCTGCTCGTCAAAGCGGGTTTCCGCCGCGTTCTTGAGGTACAGCACGCTGCTGTTCACCAGGAAATGGCCCGGCTTGATGTCGCAGCGGGGTGGCACCCAACGACCCTGACCGGCTGCTAGCACCGGGACAAGGGCGATTGTGGCCACCAGCTTCGAAACGAGCGGGATGCGCATGTGGTCTACTCCTTCACGTTCGCGATCAAGGCCTCGGCGCTGCGCTGGGCCGCGCGCGCCACTTCCAGCGGCGCCTGCCCGAGCGCCTGAGCGGCCGCCAGGACGTCGTCGTATTCCGGCTTCACCCGAGGGGGAGCCCCCGCGGGCGTCTCCAGCACTTTCACACGCACCTGGACTTTCTGGCCCAGGCGCACCGTTACCTGCCGCCGCGGCAGCGTGACCCGCTCCATGCGGGTGCGCCGGACTCCGGCCGTCGTGCTGTGACGGAACAGCGCCGCGGTCACGTTCTCCACCATCGCCTCCTCCGCCACGATCTCGCAGCGAAATCCGGTCCTGCCCTTCTTCATCTGCACCGGCCACGTCTGCACGTCGAGCGCCCCGGCCGCGAGCACCGCTTGGCGCAGCGGCTCAACGTACTCCGGACTCAAGTCATCGACGTCGGTCGCCAATACGACGACCTGTCCGGCTTCGGCCGCCGGCTCCGCCACCAGAATGCGGAGCGCGTTGGGATAATGCTGCGGATCCCGCGATCCCGCACCCCACCCGCTGGCCAGCAGACGCCAGCGGCTGGGCGGTGGCCCCGCGGACAACACCCGTAACAGGGCCGCTCCCGTGGGGGTCGTTGCCTCGCCCGCGACGGGTCCCCCGGTGGAGACCTCGAACCCCTCGAGCAGGAGCGCCGTGGCCGGCGCCGGTACGGGAAGCCGTCCATGCGCCGCTTCGATCCACCCGCTGCCGAGCGCCACGGGGCGATGATACACCGCCTCCACCCCGAGCAGCTCGAACCCCTCGATCGCGCCGACGATGTCGAGGACGGCGTCCACCGCACCCACTTCATGTAAGTGTACTCGCTCGGCCGGAACGCCGTGGACCTTGCCTTCCGCCGCCCCGATCAGCCGGAACGCCTCGACTGCCCGGTCCTTGACCCATGCCGAAACCGGCGCCCGCTCGACGAGCGCCACGAGATCCGCCACGTGACGGCCATGCGGTTGCTCGGGGATCGTGAATGCGACCTGATTACAGCCCACCGCGCCGCGCTGCACGTTGCGCACGGCCACGCCCACCCCCGCGAACCCGAGCCGCGGCGGGAGCTGCTCGAGCCAGCTCACCGGAACGCCGAGCGACAGCAAAGCCCCCAGCGTCATATCGCCGCTGATGCCGGCACTGGGATCGATGATCGCGATGGACATGGCCGAAGTGGCCAAATATAAACGGCTTAGGCCCGGTAGAGCCACCCGGCACCGGTGTTGAACAATACCACGGTGTCGGACCTCCGGATCGCACCGCGACCGACCAGCTCGGCCGCGCCAGCCAGGGCCGCGCCGCCTTCCGGCGCCGCGTCGATTCCCTCGGTGCGCAGGAGATCCCGGGCGGCTGCAAGCAACGCCTCATCCGGGACCGCCACCGCCCCACCACCGCTCTCGCGCAATGCGGCGAGGATCAGACGGTCACCGAACGGTGCTGGAACACGCAGCCCCGCGGCCGCCGTGTGCGGATCAGGCCAGGCCGCGCAACGCTCCGCTCCGCGCTCGAACGCATCGATGACCGGAGCGCACCCGGTCGATTGTACGGCGTACATCCGCGGCAATCGACCGCCGATCCACCCGGCGTCTCGTAGCTCCTTGAACACCTTCCACATGCCTATCAATCCGGTACCGCCTCCGGTCGGGTACACGATCGCATCGGGAAGGGTCCAGTCGAGCTGTTCCGCGATCTCCAGGCCGAGGGTCTTCTTGCCTTCGATGCGATAGGGTTCCCGCAACGTCGAAACGTCGACGGCCCCGTGTTCGGACGCCCACGCCCGCGCCGCGCGCCCGCAATCCCCGATATGTCCATCGAGGAGCTCCAGATCGGCGCCGAAGGACCGGATCTGCATCAGGATCGGCGCCGGGGTCGACCGCGGTGCGTACACCCTGGCCCGCGCTCCGGCGCGGGCCGCATAGGCCGCGAGTGCGATGCCCGCGTTGCCGGCCGTCGGTACGACGAAGCTCGTTGCCCCCGCGGCGGTGGCGCGGGTGACGGCGGCGGCGAGGCCGCGTGCCTTGAATGACCCCGTGGGATTCACCGATTCGTCCTTCACCAGCAGTCGGTGCATCCGGAGCCGCAGGGGCAGCGACCTGACATCCAGCAGCGGCGTGCCACCCTCGCCGAGGCTGACCGGCTCCTCTCCCGGCGTGATCGGCAGCCATTCGCGATAGCGCCACATCGTCCACGGGCGTGCGCCGAGCACGAGTTTCCCCGAGGCCGGCGGTGCCCGCTGCAGGCGCACGAGGTAAGGCGCTCCGCAGGCGGCACACACGCCCACCCTCCCTTCCGGCTCTCGATGCTCGCCACAAGCCGAGCACTCGAGCGACCACTCCCCCACGCTCACCGCTGAACCAGTCGATCGATGAGTCGCTCGGCAAGAGCGCGGGAGAAGCCGGGGAGGGCGGCGATCTCCTCGGGCGTCGCGGTGCGCACGCCGGCAACCGACCCGAACCGCTCCAGCAGCAGCCGGCGTCGCTGCGGGCCGATGCCGGGGATCGTCAGCAGCTCGGAGGTGATGGTCCGCTTGGCGCGCCGGTGCCGGCTGTAGGTCACCGCGAAGCGATGCGCCTCATCGCGGGCGCGCTGCAACAGCTTCAACGCCGGGCTACGGCGCGTGAGGCGCAGCGGCTCGGGCCGATCGGTCAAATAGACCGCTTCCTCCCGTTTGGCGAGGCTGGCAAGCGGCAGCGTCGCCATGCCCGCGTCGCTGGCAGCCGCCTGGGCGGCGGACAACTGTCCCCGGCCGCCATCGATGACCATGAGATCGGGAAGCGGCTTGCGCTCGTCGATGCGGCGGCGCAGAAAGCGGGTGACCACCTCGCGCACGGCCGCGACATCATCCTGCTGGGGGCCGCGAATCCGGTAGCGCCGATACTCCGCCTTCTTCGGACGCCCCGCCTCGAACCAGACCAGGGACCCCACGGTATCGCGACCCTGATTGGTCGAAATGTCGATGCACACGAACGCGCGCGGCACGCTGGCCATCCCCAGATCCCGACCCAGGGCGTACACCGGATCGGCCGCGCGCTCCTCGACGTCGAAGGACTCCAACAGCAGACTCTCGAGCAAGTGTCGGGCGTTCTGCTCGGCCAGCTCGACGAGCTTCGCGTTGGTGCCCCGCTGCGGGACCAGCCACTCGACGGCCGGTGCCAGCTCGCGCAAACTGTCCAGATCCTCCGGTGCGAAGGGCACCAGAACCCGGCCCGCCCGGGCCTCGAGCGGCAGGTAAAAGCGCACCAGGAACGCCGCCAGCACGGCCGCCTCGGGCTCCGCCCCGGCCCGCTCGAGAAACCGGTGCTCCCGGGCGATGAGCCGCCCATTCCGGATGCGCAGAATCACGCCGCAGGCATCGTCGCCGTCGCGGGCCAATCCGATGGCATCCGTGTCACCGCCACCCACGATCTCCACGGTCTGCGGCCGCTCCACCTGCTCCAGCCACTGGAGGGCGTCGCGCAACTGCGCCGCGCGCTCGTAGTCCTGCTGCGCGCTGGCCTGTTGCATCCGCTCCCGGAGCCGGCCGCGGACGTCCAGCGTCTTGCCCTCGAGAAACAGCAGCACGTCGTCGATCATGCGCCGGTAGGCGGCCTGGTCCTGATATCCGACGCACGGCGCACGGCACCGCTCGATATGGTAGTCGAGACAGGGGCGGGTCGGCGCATCGTCCGGCAGGTTGTAGTGGCAGCTGCGCACCGTGAACAGCCGCCGAATGATGCCGAGCGTCTGGCGCAACGTTCCGACGTCCGTATAGGGGCCGAAGTAGCGCGCCCCCTCGAGCTGGATGCGACGTACCACGAGCACCCGCGGAAACGGCTCCGCCAACGTCACCGCGATCCTGGGATAGCTCTTGTCGTCCCGCAGCCGGATGTTGAACCGCGGCTGGTGCTGCTTGATGAGGTTGTTCTCGAGCAGCAACGCCTGGGCTTCATTGGGAACGATGATGGTTTCGAGATCGGCGATCTGGGCGGCCAGCGCCGTCCGTTCCGGCGTGTCCTGATGGTCGGCGGCGAAATACGCCGGGACCCGGGAACGCAGATTCTTGGCCTTGCCGACGTACACCACGTCCCCCGCGTCGTTCTTCCAGAGATACACGCCCGGCCGGTCGGGGAGCGCGGCGAGCTTGCGGGCAATCAGCGCAGGGACGTCCATATCCGGGCGGCGTCAGGGTGTTTCAGGACCAGCGTGAGCGCGGCGTAGGTCACCCCAAAAATACCCAGGGCGCCCATGGCCCGCGGAATCGGGCCCAGGGCCCCACCCAGCAGCGCCACCGTCACGCCCGCCGCCCCAGCAACGAGCGCCGCAATCGCGCTGACCATGAGCGCCCGCCCATCGACTCGCCCCAGCACCCGGCCGATCCGCCTATCGAGGGAGCGCAGCAGGACCACCAGGTTCAACGACGCGCCGAGGGAGGAGCCAAGCGCGATGCCCGCGGCGCCATACGGGCGCATGAGAACGTAGGCCAGGACGCCCGAGACGACGAGCGAGACGGATGCGATGCGCACCGGCGTCTTCGTATCGCGCAGGGCGTAGAAACCCGACGCGAACAGTTTCACGGTCGCCTGTCCCAGCACACCGACTCCGTAGGCCGCCAGGACCCCGCCCACCTGCAACGAATCGGATGCGGTGAACCGACCCGTTTGGAACAGCGCCGCGACGATCACGGGTCCCAACGCCGCGAACGCCACCGCGGATGGCAACACAAAGAAGGTGATCCGGCGAAACCCGGTCGCGAGACGCGCCCGGAGCTGATCGTTGGGTGTCGACGCCACGGCGTCGCGGGACAGGTCCGGCAGCGAGACCGCGGCGATCGAGGTGCCGAACAGGCTCACTGGCAACACCTGGATCAGCTGCGCGTAGACCAGGCTCGAGACCGCCCCGGCCCCGGCCAGCGAGCCGAGCAACGTGTCCACCAACGACGAGAGCTGCGCGACGCCGGCGCCGAGCACGAGCGGCGCCCACGCGATCAGGACTTCTCGTACGCCCTCGGGCCGCGTATTGACCCGCAGGGCGATCCCGCCCACGAGACGCCAACACGCGGGCAGCTGGACCGCGATCTGCAGCACGCTGCCGAGGACGGTCCCCCAGGCGAGCGCCAACGCCAGGCGATACAACTGTTGGTCCAGGGGCAGCGACGCACTGACGAACCAGGTGCCCGCGCCCACGAGGGCGACGATGCCGGCGACGTTCCACAGGGCCGGGGCCGCGTACGGCAGAAAAAAGCGCCGATGCGTGTTGAGAATGCCGAGACACCAGGCCGAACACACCATGAGACCGGACATGGGGAACAGCAGCCGCATCAGGGTGACGGCGACGTTCCGGGTCTCCGGGGCCAGGCCCGGGGCCAGGATCCGGGTCAGCTGCGGCGTGAAAACGATGCCCACCACCGCCAAGGCGCCGGCCGCCAGGAGCAGCAAGCCCGCGATCGCTCCAGCCAGGGCCCGCGCGGCGGACTTGTCCTCCCGTTCGTTGAGGGCGGCATAGGCGGGAATGAACGACGCCGAGAGAGTCCCCTCCCCCAGCAGGTTGCGCACGACATTGGGAATCCGGAGCGCGATGCGGAACGCATCGGCGATGGCGCCGTTGCCGAGGTAGTAGGCGGTGGCGCGCTCGCGCACGTAGCCGAGCACGCGGGTGACGAAAATGCCGGCGGCCACCTGTGCAGCGTGGCGGCCGCCGCTCGTGGTGGGGCCTGGCGGGGGCACGTCCCTAGCGGCCGCTGGTCCCGGGACTCTTCGGCTTCTCGAGCAGGCGCTGCAGGAACTGCAGCTCGTCCTTCATGCCGGTGAGGGAGCGGTGTAGCTCTTCCACCTCGCCTTCCAGGAGCTCGACTTTCCGGTTCAACGTCTGCAGCTCCGCGCCCCCCCCGGCCCCGGCCCCGCCGCCGCCTCCTTCGAGCCGGCGCGCGATCGAGCGTCCCAGCGGCGAATCGACCAGAATGGCGACGATGGGAATCATCAGGGCGACGAAGACGAGCACGACGATCGCGACGCCGAACATGCCGACAACCTACGAAGCCGCTGCCCAGCGCGCCACTTCATCGACCAGCGCCGTGCGCAGCGCGGGCCCATAGCGAATTGCCATCGACGCGTAGGTCAGCGCGCGCTCCTGCGGAATGCCGTCCGGGAACAGGGATGCCCGCGCCCGCGCCAACTGACCGACGAGCGTCTCGTTGGAGCGCTTGAGCGCCGCCACGACCTTCTTCTCGATGTCGTGCGTGCCGGCCAGCGCCGCGTTCCGCGCCGACTCCACGGTCCGTTCCAGCGTGGGGTCGAGCCGGGCCACGCCGGCGGCCAGATTCGCGTAGCCCGTGGATATCTCGTGCCGCAATGAAACAAGCCCGTCCGTCACGTCGGCGGGCAGCTGCTCGCGCACCACGCGCGCTTCCAGCGCGCCCGGTGGTCCCGAGAAATCCCGGGTGTGGAGCTGATGCTTGTCCGATACGCGATCGACCCGCGCCTCGATCAGCATCCCCGACCACCGCGGCACCGGGGTCTGCGGCACCACGCCGAGCGCCTGATACAGCCCGCCCGTCTCCGTCAAATAGCGCAGCTCCCCCGGTCCGGCCAGGTACGCCACCGTGGGCAACAGCGCGGCCTCGACGACCGGTCGCAGCAGGACATTGGGGGACAGGCGGTCCGGCGTCGCCGCGGCCATCCGCTCGAGGGCGGCCCGGTCGAAGCGCTCCTCACTGCGCCGCGTGACGAACCCGCCGCTCTCGCGCCGCAACCGGTCTCGACCCAGACGGGCTTCGACGAGCACCGGCGTGAAGCCGTCCGGCAGCGTGATGTCGAGCGCCTGCAGCAGCCAGGGCGTCATGTCCCGCTTCACGGACGGGAGGTAGGGCCGCACGACGGCGAGCCCGAGGTCGCCGAGCAGCATCTGCAGCAACGCGGCGCACGCATCGGCCAGAGTGGCGTCGGGGGCATAGGCGACCTTGAGACAGGTCAGAATATCTTCCTTGAACTCGCTCTCCGGGGTCTCCGCGCGCAGGCGTTCCAAGGCGGCGACGATCTCCGGACCGCACGGCTCGCGCATCAAGGGAACCGACGGCGCCTCGGCGGGTCGCTCGCGCAACACGATCCGCACCGGTTCCCCGGCCGTGCTCAGGATCGTCGCCCAATTCGCCTCCTGAAAATCATGATCGTCGCCGGCGACCCAAAACACGGGGACAACGGGGACGCGCCGCTCCTGCTCCAGCCGGCGGGCGAGCGCGATGGCCGACAGCGCCTTGTAGACCGTATACAACGGACCGGTGAACAGGCCCGGCTGCTGACCCGTCGTCACGACCAGCACCTCACCCGAAGCCAGCCGGTCCCGGCCCGGGCCGGGAAGCGTCGCCTCGAGCACGGACGCGGCGATGCGGCGCGGCGGGCCCGCGCGGGCCGTCTGCGGCGGAGCGAAGGGCGTCGCGACGATCCGAGGGATCACGCGCGCTCCCCGAGGAGAATCGCCCGCGGGCTGTCGGCTGTGAATGCATGGCCGTCGTAGTCACCGAAGCGATCGACCACCCGGAACCCGTTGGTCTCGAGCAGCACCGTGAGCTCGGCCACCGAGAACAGCTGTACCCGCTCCTGGAAACTGCGACCCGCGTCGCGCATCTCGATCTCCTTCACCACGTACCGCCCCTCCTCGCTGAAACGCCGCCGTACCAGGACCGCCGTCGGGAACTCGGCAATTTCCTCCGTGTGGGGACGCAGCGCGACGCGCACCTGATCCGCATTCAGGTAGTCGAGCACGAAGCGGCCGCCCGGCGCCAGGACCTCGGCCACCTGGCGTACGACCAGGCCGTGCTCCCCGTCGTCGCGGAAATAGCCGAATGACGTGAACAGATTCACGGCGTGCGGGTACAGGGCATGGTACTCCTCCCCGAACCACTGCTCGAACCATTCGGTCATTCCCCGAACGCCTCCACCTGAAACACGTAGAGCTCGGTCTCGGGATCCCGCCACGCGTCGGCGTCGAGACCCGCCTTGCGGCAGACCCCGGCCAGAAGCTCGGCCGCGCTCCAGTCTTGCTCCGTCGCTACCTGGGGCAACAACAGCCCGTGCCGCCACCCGCGTCGAACCATCACCCCGTGGTCGCCGGGCTGGATCCCGACCGGATCCCGTTCCGGGAACGGCCGCGGTTCGGACAGCACCGAGATCTCGATGCGCAGCTGAGCCACGTCTTCCGCGGCGACCGGGGCGAAGCGCGGGTCCTCGAGCGCCGCCGACACGGTCATGCGGCAGACGACTTCCCCGAGCGGCCGGTCGGCCGTGATGTGTCCGATACACCCGCGCAGCTCCGCTCCGCAGCGCAGCGTGACGAACGCGCCGCGGCACAGGCTGAACGGCGGCCCGTCCGGAATCGGAACACCGAAATCGTCGTGGACGCAGGCTTCCAGCACCGCGCGCGACAGCTGGAGCAGGCCCCGGCGGGCGGCCGCATCGAATTCAGCCACCGCGATGGTAGGGCTCTCCGCGCCGGATGGTGAACGCCCGGTACAGCTGCTCCAACACGATCACCCGGGCCAGCTCGTGCGGGAACGTCAACGCCGACAGGCTCCACGCGCGCTCCGCGCGCTCCAGCAATTCCGCCGGAAGCCCGTCCGCCGCGCCGATCACCAACGCGACCGCGCGGCCGTCCTGGTCCCAGTGCGCGGTCAGGCGGGAGAGCTCCGCGGAGCTCCACGGCTCCCCGGCGCGGGACAGTGCGACGAGGCGCGCCGCCTCGGGGATGGCCCCGGACAGGCGCGCCTCGTCCTTCGCTTCCCGCTCCTCGATGTGCGTGTAGCGCCGCAGGCGCCGCACGTATTCGTCAGCCGTCGCGCGCAACGCCGCATCCCTGATGCGGCCGACCGCGACGACGTAGTAGCGCATCAGGCATACATCCCGCGCAGTCGATGCGTCGTCGCCACCCGGTCGATCGCCAGCATGTAGGCGGCGATGCGGGTGTTGACCTTGTGCCGTTGCGACAGCGTGACCACCTCGTGGAAGGACCGGGTGACGATCTGCTCCAGCCGCTTGTTCACCGTCTCTTCGTCCCAGAAGTATCCGCCACGATCCTGGACCCACTCGAAGTAGCTGACCGTGACGCCGCCCGCGTTGGCGAGGATGTCGGGAATCACGAACACCCCCTTCTCTTCCAGGATCTTGTCGGCACCGGCCGTCGTGGGCCCGTTGGCGCCTTCGCAGATGATCTTCGCCTTGACCTTGCGCGCGTTCTTGCTGGTGATCACGTTCTCGAGCGCGGCAGGGAGCAGGACGTCGCAATCGACGGTAAGCACCTCTTCGTTCGAGATCGCCTCCGCGCGCGGGTAGCCGGCGAGCTGGCGATGCTCGCGGGCCCAGCTGATCAGGTCGCCGACATCGAGCCCCTTCGGGTTCATCAGCCCGCCGGACTTGTCCGACACCGCCACGATTGTCGCCCCGGCCTTGGACAGGAAATCCGCCGCCAGCGAGCCGACGTTGCCGAATCCCTGCACCGACACGCGCGCCTGGTTCATCGGCAGGCCGATCCTGGCCAGGGCCTCCCGGGTCACGAACATGCAGCCGCGCCCGGTCGCTTCGCGCCGGCCCAGCGAACCGCCCATCTCCACCGGCTTCCCGGTCACGACCGCCGTCACCGTGTGCCGCTTGTGCATGGAATACGTGTCCATGATCCATGCCATCACGCGCTCGTTGGTGTTGACGTCGGGAGCGGGGACGTCCGAGTCGGGACCCAGAGTTTCGATGATGTTCGCCGTGTAGCGGCGGGTCACCCGCTCCAGCTCGGCCATCGACATCGTGGCGGGGTCGCACACCACGCCGCCCTTGGAGCCGCCGAATGGGATATTCACCACCGCGCATTTCCAGGTCATCCACGCCGCCAGCGCCTTCACCTCTTCCAGGGTGACATTGAGGTCGAAGCGAATGCCGCCTTTGGCGGGCCCCCGGGACGTGTTGTAGAGCACGCGATACCCCGTGTAGACCTCGACCTCCCCGCTGTCCCGCAGCACCGGCACGGAGACGATGATCTGCTTTTCCGGGTTGCGCAGCACCTTGTACAGCCCGGGATCGAGGTTCAGCACCTTGGCCGCATGATCGAAGCGCTGCATCATCGCCTCGAACGGATTGTCCTCCGACAGGAAGCGGTCCTTGTCGGGACGAATCAGGAGGCCCGGCTCGGCGTTCGATGCGATGTCGCTCATGAGTAGTGGGTCGTGAGGTTCGTCGTCGCGCGGGGCGAGCCGGCCAGCACACGCTGGATCGCGTGGACCACCGCCAACTCGTTCCGCTCCCAGATCCACGCCATGACTGCTACGAGCGGCTCTGGTCCATCGGCCGGCCACACGGAGCGGAGTTTCACGGCGTCCTTTTCCGTGATCACAAGATAACCGGCGCCCGCGGCGACCTGCACGAGGCGGGCGACGTCGGCCGCGCCGTATTCGTGATGGTCTTGATATGCCGCGAGTTGCACGGTAGCACCGGACGCGCGCACTTGTACGGCGAAACTCTCCGGGTCGGCGATCCCCGCCGCCGCGATGATGCGCTGCCCCCGCAGCGCTGCGAGCGCCACGGCGGCGCCGGACCGCATCCCCACCAGTCCCGTCAGCTCCAGCCGCGCCATCGCCACCGGCGTGCGCGGCCAGCGCGCCGTGAGCCGATCCGCCAGCGCCTGCGCCGCGTCCACCCCTGCCCGGCGGCGCGTGACCACGAGCAGGTCCGCGCGGGCCAAGGCCCCCCACCCCTCGCGCCAGGGACCCGCGGGCAGGGGCCATCGCGATCCGCGCGCCTGCTCGGCCGCGAGGATGGCGATGTTCAGATCCCTGCCGGTGTCCAGCAACTGAAACGCGTCGTCCAAGACCAGCACCGTCGCGCCCTGTGCTTTGGCGGTCTTGGCCCCCGCCACGCGGTCCCGATTCGCCACGACGATGGCGTCGGGGACCAGGCGACGGTGCACCAGCACTTCGTCGCGCCCGTAGCCACGCAACAGCACGCCGGGCCGGCGACCGGCCTCCACGCAAAACCCAGCGATCCACGCCGCCAGCGGCGTCTTGCCGGTTCCTCCCACCGACAGGTTGCCGACGGCAATGGCGGGCAGCGGCAGCGGTCGCCGCGTGCCCAGCCCCGTGCGGTACCAGATCGAGCGCACTCCCATGATCGCGCCGTACAGGGCCGCAAACGGGAGCAGCGCCATGCGGGCGGCCCGGGCCTTCCAGCTGCGGCGACGCCACAGGCGCCGGACAAACCGTTCCCGCCAGCCGGCCATCACGGCGCACCCGTCACCGCGCGCAAGCCCTGCTGCACCGCTTCGATGCCGGCCCGCAGTCCCTGCTTCCCCGGCCCGATCCGAATCGCCGGTCCATACATCACGTCGATCGCCGTGAAGGGCTGGGGAATACACATCCGATCCCACGTGCCCAGCCACCAGGCGCGTGCGGGGCGGGCGCTGGCCGGCACGATCGGCACATCCGCGTGCTGGGCCGCCGCCACGACGCCCGGCTTGACCTGCTCCGCCGGTCCACGCGGACCATCGGGCGTCAGCGCCACGACGGCCCCGCCCCGCAACGCGCGCACGATCCCCAGGAGCCCCACTTCCCCGCCCCGCTTGGTGGACCCGCGCACGAACTCATAGCCCCAGCGCTGGGCCAGCGATGCCAGGTGACCGCCGTCGCGATGCCGGCTGATGAGCAGCACCATCGCTTCGTGGCGATGCAGGTACAGGAGCGGCAGGATGCGGCTGTGCCAGAGCGCGAAGATAAAGGGCCGCTTGGCGCCATACAGAGACTGCGGATGTTCCCACCCGTACCGCTGGTAGCGCCACGTCCGGGCCAGCAGACCCATGGCCGGCATTCCGGCGCCAGCGAGGACGGGCTCGGCCCAACCAAGCCTCACGACGCCAGCTCGAGGGCGAGCGTCGCCACCCGGTCAGCGGCCCCGGGAGGGCCCAGGCGCTCGCGCACGCGCGCCAGCCCTTCCCGCTGGCGGCGCGTGGCCGGGTGATCGGCATCCAGCAGCGGCAGCAGCCCGTCCGCGATCGCGCGCGGTGTGGCCGCCGCCTGGATCAGCTCCGGGCAGAGCAGCTCCCCGGCGACCAGGTTCACCAGGCCGACCCAGGGGACGCGCAGCAAGCGAAACGCGATGAAGTTCGACACCGGGTGCAACCGGTACGTGATCACCATGGGCAGGTCGGCGAGCGCTGCTTCGAGAGTCGTCGTCCCTGACTTGCAGAACGCGGCGTCGGCGGCGGCGAACACGCGTCGGGGGTCATCGGTGACGAGCTGGGCGTCGCCCGCGTCCGGGTAGTGCGCCACGCTGGTAGCGGCGACGACGATCTGCAGGCCCGGGCGGGCCTGGCGCATCAGACGCACCGTCTCGCGAGCCACCGGCCAGATGCGTCGCACTTCCTGGGCGCGGCTCCCTGGAAACACGCCCAGCACGGGCCGACCCGGGTCGAGTCCCAGCGTCCGGCGCGCCTCGACTCGATCGGGCAACGGCGCGCCATCCTTCAGCGGGTGTCCCACGAAGGTGGTCGGGACGCCGCGGTCGCGGAAGAATGGTTCCTCGAAGGGCAGAATGACCGCCAGGCGTCGGACGGCCGCCGCGAGCCGCCGCACGCGGTTGGCGCCCCACGCCCACATTTGCGGGGCGATGTAGTAGAGCACCGGCACGCCGGCGGCCGCGGCCGCGGCGGCGGCGCGCAGGTGATAGCCGGGGTAGTCGACGAAGATGGCCACGTCGTAGCGATGCGCCCGAAACGCGTCGCGGGTCCGCCGCAGGAGCCGGTAGTGACGGGGGATCCCCTCCACCGCCTCGACGAAGCCGACGACGGAAAACGCTTCCATCCGGTCGAGCACCGTGGCGCCGGCCGCGGCCATCCGCGGACCGCCGAACGCGTCGATCGTCGCGCCCGGCGCGCGGCGTCGCAGCGCCGTCACGACCGGGGCGGCGTGGGCGTCGCCGGACGGCTCGCCGGCGGAGATGTAGATGCGCGGCGCCGCGCTCACGGACGCATGGCGCCGAGCGGCGAAGCCTGGATCGCGTCGGCGACCCGCCAGGCCAGCGCCAGCGCCTGCGCTCCCGCGGCTCCCGACACCACGACTTCGCCCTCTCCCCGCACCGCGCGGAGAAAACTCTCGAGCTCGAGTTTGAGCGGCTCCGCTTCCGGCGCTTCCAGGCGGACCGTCTCCACGATCTCCTCGATCGTCCCCGCGCCCAGGGCCTGCCAGCCGGAGCGGAGCCGATGGAACACGCCGTCGCCCCTGGCGAGGTCGAGGGAGAAGTACCCGCTGGGCTGAAACAGCCGCAGGCGCCGCGTACGCTCGCGCGAGATGCGGCTCGCCGTCACCAGGGCCACGGCCCCGTTCGCGAATGCGACGCGCGCGTTCGCGATGTCGACGTGTGGCGTCAGCACCGGCACCCCGGTGGCGCGGACTTCGCGGACCTCCGAGCCCACGAGCTCGAGGATCAGATCGAGGTCGTGAATCATGAGATCGAGAATCACCGCGACGTCGGTGCCGCGCGGCTGAAACGGCGCCAAGCGCTCCGTCTGCAGGAAGCGGGGCCCATCCAGATACGGCAGGGCGGCGCGCACCGCGCGATTGAACCGCTCCACGTGTCCGACCGCCAGCACCACGCCCGCGGCCCGGGCCTGGCGCACCAGCCGGTCGGCGCCCTCCAGCGAATCGGCGAGCGGCTTTTCGATCAGGGCCGCGATGCCGCGCGACAGCACCGCGAGGCCGACCGCGGTGTGGGCGGGCGTCGGGACGGCCACGCTCACCGCGTCGACGCGCTCGAGCAGCGCCTCGAGGGTGGGGTGGGCCGTGATCTCGAGCTCCCGGGCCACGTGGGCCGCCCGGGCCGGATCGATGTCGTAGATCCCGGCGAAAGTGGTGCCTTCGGTTCGTCGCAGCAGCCGCGCATGATGGAAGCCCAGCGCGCCGGTGCCGATCACCCCGACGCGGAGGCGGCGATCGGTCACACCAGGACGCCTCGCTGCGAGGCTTCGATGAAGCGGAGGAACGTCTCGACTTCGGGAACAGCCGGCAGCTCGCCGCGCGCCCGGGCGATCCCCTGGCTCACGGTCAGGTGCGAGTTGAACACGAGCCGGTAGGCCTTCTTGAGGGCGAGCTTGACCTCGGAGCCGAACCCGGCCCGCTGCAGGCCCACGGAGTTCAAGCCGTACAGGTGCACCGGGTTGCCGACGGCCTTGGTGAACGGCGGCACATCCTGGTTGACGCGCGAGCCGCCGCCGATGAAGGCATAGGTGCCGACCCGCACGAACTGATGGATCGGCACCAGGCCGCTGATGATGGCGCGATCGTCCACGGTCACGTGCCCCGCCATCTGAATGGCGTTGGCGAGAATGACGTCGTTGCCCACGACGCAGTCGTGGGCGATGTGCACGTAGGTCATCACGAAACAGCGCTCGCCGACCGTCGTCTTGCCGGTGGCCGGCGTGCCGCGGTTGATGGTACAGTACTCCCGGATGATCGACCCGGCCCCGATCTCCACCCAGGTTTCTTCGCCGCGGTACTTCAGATCCTGGGGGTCGGCTCCCAGCACGCTGCCGTACCCCACGCGCACGTGGGATCCCAGCCGGGTGTTCCGCTCGACCACGACGTGTGCCGCGATCTGGGCATGATCGCCGACCTCGACATTGGGACCGATGATGGTGTACGGACCGATCGACACGTCCTGGCCCACATGGGCGGACGAATCGACCAGGGCCGTCCGGTGGATCATTTGTCCACCACGGCGGCCATCATTTCGGCTTCGGCCACGAGGTGGCCGTCCACGAACGCCTGGCCCTTCATCCGGCACGTCTTGCCTCGGAACGCGAGCATCTCCAGCTCGAAGCGAAGCTGGTCGCCCGGCAGCACCGGCCGCCGGAACTTCACGTTGTCGAGCGACATGAAGTACACGACTTTGTCCTCGACGTTCTGTCCCTCGAAGTGGGCCAGCAGCAGCATGCCGCCCACCTGAGCCATCGCCTCGATGATCATGACCCCCGGCATGATCGGGTGTCCGGGGAAGTGACCCTGGAAGAACGGCTCGTTGATGGTGACGTTTTTGATGCCCACGATCCGCTTGTCGCCTTCGACTTCGACGATTCGATCGACCAGCAGGAACGGATAGCGGTGCGGCAGGACATCCATGATGCGCCCGATGTCCATGGCGGGGACGCCGCTGCGGGCCGCGGCCCGGGCCAGCGCCCGCGCCAGCGCGACGTTCCCGCTGTGGCTGGGCCGGGTCGCCACCACGTGGGCGCGGATCCGGCACCCGGTCAGCGCCAGATCGCCGACGATGTCGGCGGCCTTGTGCCGCACGAACTCGTCCGGCCAGCGCAGGCGGCCGCCGTTCACGATGCCCCGCTCGTCGAGCACGATCGCGCTCGCGGTAGACGCGCCCTTGATGAGCCCCTTGGCCTGCAGGGCGTCCACCTCGCTCGTGAAGCCGAAGGTGCGGGCCGGGGCGAGCTCGGCGGCGAACGCATCCGGCGACACGTCGTAGCTCCCGACCTGGCGGCCGATCAACGGATGCGGAAACTCGATCGTCACCGTGAGCTGGAACCGCTTGCTCGGCGCCACGACGTAGCTGGCCTCGCCGTCGGTGACCGTGAACGGCGCTTGCACGGTCAGCACCACCGCTTCGCCATCTACTTCCACCGGTCCGGCTTCGGCCAGGGCCGTGAAATACGGTCCGACGCTGCCGTCCAGGATCGGCGGCTCGGGACCCGAGAGATCGACCTGGAGATCGTCGATCTCATGCGCAGCGACCGCGGCCAGGAGATGCTCGACGGTGTGAATCGTGGCCGGTCCGCGTCCGATCGCCGTCCGGCGCTCGAGCGCTTCCACCTCGGAGATGCGCGCCGGCACTTCGGGCTGGCCGTCGAGGTCGATGCGCCGAAACACCACGCCGCTGCCGGTCGGCCCCGGCCGGAACACGGCGCGAGTCGAGGCCCCGGTGTGGAGTCCGGTCCCCGACAGCGCCGCTTCGCGCTGGATCGAGCGCCGCTTAGGCTTCCCCGCCATCCTTCGACCGGATCATCCGGTACAGGGCCGCGTTGGCCCGGAGGACGTCGCGATGCGGCCGGGCCGGCGTGCCCCACACCGTGCTCCCCGGTGCGACGTCGCCGATGACGCCGGCCTGCACCAGCACCCG
>Ga0187893_10000970_pt1 | contig 71822 bp, 68 predicted proteins | sample MA1701074metaG_FD_139574 | JGI IMG/M metagenome (GOLD analysis project Ga0187893, IMG submission 139574) | White microbial mat communities from a basaltic lava cave in the Kipuka Kanohina Cave System on the Island of Hawaii, USA - MA170107-4 metaG ...
CCGGCTGCGCCTCCCCGCCCCCGCCCGCCCTCTCTGCGCCCGATCCGGAGCCGCTTCCCCGTTTCGAGCCCCCGCCTCCCGCGCCGGAGCCCTCCCCGCCGCCCCCCGAGGCCAAGCCCGAGCCGAGCTTCGCCGAGGTCCTCCGCCTCCAGAGGGAGCTCGCGTCCCGGCCGAAGGCGGGATCGGAGGAGAAGCTGCGCCTCGCCCTCCTCCTGGCTTCGGCCGGGGAGCTCGAGGAGGCGGAGCGGCTCCTGGACGGCCTTCCGGCCTCCTCGGGCAGGCTCCTCCCCTACCTCGAGCTCTTCCTCCGGCGCCAGCTCGGGGACCACCGGGAGGCTTCGAAAGTCCTCGCGCGCCTCCAGGAAGAGGACCGCGCCGCCTCGGGATTCGAGATCGCGCGCGCGGAGCTCGCCGCCAAGGTCCGGCGCTTCCGGGACTTCGACCCCGCCGAAAGCGACCGGGTCGCGCCGGGGGGCACGGTCACCCTCTACGTCGAGCCCCGGAACTTTACGTTGAAGGCGTCCGGAGACCGGCCTATACTCCACCTCCGCTACGAGTGGAAGCTGTTCGACGAGAAGGACGCGGAGGTCCCCGTGCCCGCCTGGGAAAGCGCCCCGATGGCCGACCGCGAGGACCGGCTCGCCCTCAGCGGGCCGATCGCCGAGTTCTCCCAGTACTTCCGGCTCCCGCTCCCCGAGAAGCTGGGGCCCGGACCTTATCGGATCCGGGTGGCGGTGACCGACGTCCCCTCGGGGAGGACCGACCGCGTGTACCTCCCGATCACCGTGGCGGGGCCGGAAGGGAAATGATCCGCCTCGCCCGCGCGGGAACGCTGCTCCTCGCGGCCGCCTGCTCCTCCCCGCCCCCGGCGCCGGACGAGGTGGCCCTGGAGCGCTACGCCGAGGCCGAGGCGCTCTTCGCCCAGGGCCGCTACGCCCAGGCGGCTCCCCACTACGAGTTCTGCGTCTCGGCCCGCGACCGCTTCAAGGACGCCTACGTCCGGCTGGCCTACTGCCAGGAGACGACGGGCCAGGAGGGGAAGGCCGTGGCGACCCTGGAGCGGCTCCTCCGGGTGGACCGGCAGGACGAGTACGCCCTCCGCCACCTTTGGCGGCTCTACGTCCACCGCGGCTTCGTGGCCCAGGCGCTGGACGCCGTCCGGCGCCTCGAGGAGCTTTATCCCAGGGACGAGGCGCTCAAGGCCGAGGCGGCGCGGCTCGCGAAACTGGTACCATGAAACGAAACCATCCGGTTTGAATCGTTGCATGAGGACCCCGGCATGAAGATCTTCCTCGACACCGCCAACGTGAACGAGATCAAGGAGGCCGCCCGGCTCGGCTTCCTGGACGGGGTCACGACCAACCCTTCGCTCATCGCGAAGGAGAAGCGGAAGTTCGACGACGCGATCCGCGAGATCTGCGAGATCTGCCCGGGCCCCGTCTCCGCGGAGTGCGTCACCGAAAAGTTCGACGAGCTCATGCCCGAGGCCCGCCGCCTCGCCAAGCTCGCCCCGAACGTCGTGGTCAAGATCCCGCTGACCAAGGAGGGCCTCAAGGCGGTCAAGGCCTGCGCGGGGGAGGGGATCAAGACGAACGTGACCCTCTGCTTCAGCGGCGTCCAGGCCATGCTCGCGGCCAAGAGCGGCGCGAGCTTCATCAGCCCCTTCATCGGGCGGATCGACGACACGGGGCACGACGGGATGCAGCTGATCCGGGACATCGTCCAGATCTACCGGAACTACGCCTACAGGACCGAGTGCCTGGCGGCCTCGATCCGCCATCCCGTGCACGTGCTCGACGCGGCCAAGGCGGGCGCGCACGTGGCGACCCTCCCCTTCGCCGTCTTCGACAAGCTCCTCGCCCACCCCCTCACCGACAAGGGGGTCCAGATCTTCCTGGACGACTACCGGAAGATCCCCAAGTAAGCGCCGAGGCTTCGACTTCGCCGGCTCGAGAACACGATGGCCAAGACGTGCGTGAACCACCGGGAGCAGCCGGCGGTCACGATGTGCCACCAGTGCCACAAGCCGGTCTGCACGACCTGCACCGTGGTGAGCCCCCTGGGCCGCTTCTGCTCGCCGGAGTGCAACCTCCTCCACCGGGAATTCAAGGACCGCTTCAAGGCGGCCCCGCCCAAGCGGCAGGCGGGGGCGGCGGCGGTCCTGGTCATCCTCGTCGTCCTCACGCTGGCGGGCGCGGGGGCGATCCACGTGGCGGCCCGGAACGGCGTCCAGGCGGCCCGGAAATGGGACTTCATCGGGCGCTTCTTCACGAAGTCCCCGGAGCCCGCGCGGTGAGGTGGATCGCGGGAGCCCTGTCGTCGATCCTCCTCGCGGCCAGCTGCGTGGGCCCCGGCGGCGCCCAGAACCGGATGTTCCTCGAGGAGGCCGAGAAGGAGTACCTGGCCGGGCGCTACAGCCAGGCCGCCGGCCACTACGAGGCCTTCCTGGCCGACAACCCGGGGCATCCCGAGGGGGCGAAGATCCGCCTGATGGCCGGGAAGTGCCACCTCGGGGCGGGCCGGCCGGACCTCGCGATCGCCGCGTTCGACAAGTCCCTGGCGGGGCAGCCGCCGGCCGGGGTCCGCGTCGAAGCCCTCTTCCGGCGGTCGGTGGCCTACCGGCTGGCGGGGCAGGCGGACGCCGCCCTCGAGGGCTTCCGCGCGGTGGGCGCCGCGCCCGAGGCCGACCGCGTGGTCACGTCCGACGAGTTCCGCTACGAATGGGCCCAGGCCTTCTTCCGGGCCGGGGAGTGGAAGGCCGGCCAGGCCCAGCTGGCCGCCGTGAGCCCCAACGGCCCCTACGCCGAGAAGGCCCGGTCGCGCCTCGGGCTGACCGCCTTCACGGTCCAGGTCGGCTCCTTCGGGACCGAGGCCCAGGCGCGGTCGGCCGCCGCCCGCGTCCCGGGCGGGGCCGTCCGTCCCGTTCCCGCCGAGTCCCCGCGCTACGCGGTCACGGCCGGGTCCTTCGCCCGCTACGACGACGCCGACCGCGAGGCCGAGCGTCTCCGCCGCCTGGGCTACCGGGACGCCTTCGTCATCCCCTAGAGCACCGTAGCGATGCCGCTGGGGTGGATCCTGCTCCGCATGGCGGGGCTCGGCGGAGCCGGCCCGACTGGCGTGCACGTCCGGAAGTCGTGGGACCTGTTCGGACCATTGATCGGCCTGGACTTGTTCCCCTCGCTCCACGGACTCTTGGGGGTTCCGGGGTTCATCGCTTCCACTGGCGCGATATACTCCCCTGGGGTCTGAGAGGAAGGAGCGGTTACTCCCGGTGCTTTCCCCCAACTACCCCCGTCTCCTGTCGGATGTCCGGACGCGAGTTTTCCTGGGCGACTCACGGGAAGCGATCCGGGACTTTCATCTCAAGAAAGGTACCGCTCCTGAAGACATCGATTCAGCCATCGCCGAAGCCCTCCGCGAGCGGCGAACCTATCTCCGACACGAGGGAATCTGGGACTTGTTCTTCGGCTTCGCTTGCGCGGTGGGATTCCTGACGGTCGCTTGGCTCTGGCGGGCGCAGGAGGGGGCGCACGCCTTCCAGTTCGGCGCGAAGGTAGCGGCTTTGATCTTAATTGCGCAGGTGGCCTTCCCCATCGGATTCCTGTTCTTTCTCGGGCGCGGGCTTCTGAGGCTTTTCCGGAACGGCCGCGAAAGACGGAGCGCGGCCGACGCCGGGTGAGCACCCGATTCGAAGCGGCGAGCCGCCGAATGGGTGAAATTCGGCGCCTCCCCGGCGTGCAGTATAGGTGGATGGACGCGACGACGACGACCCCGGGCCGGTGGATCCGGGGCTGGCTGGACATGCTGGACCGGCGGTATCCCGGCTGGGGGCGGGACTACGACCGGGGGGACTTCGAGCTGGCGCTCGAGGACGTCTTCGGCCGCGAGGCCGAGGTGGCGTTCGGCCCGGCCGAACTCGAGATCCTGGGGGAATGGACCGCGTCGGAGCGGCCCTCGGGCCTCGAGGAGGACCCCGCCTTCGGCCGCTCGATGATCGAGTTCGAGTACATCTTCCGCCGCTCGCACGGGTCGAGCGGCGCCGACGGGCCGCTCCGCGAGATGCGCGCCCGGACCCTCAGGCGGATGGTGGAGGCGACGGCGGGCCCCCTGGCCCGGCGCCTGAGCGGGGTGGGCCGGGCGATCGGGATGCGGGAGGCCCGGCGAGCGCGGCGGCGGGCCGGGGCGCCGGACGGGCTCCCCGAGCGCCGCGAGAGCCCGCCCGAGGCCGCGGCGCTCGGCCGCGAGGCGGCCTGGCGGTCGGCGCTCCGGGCGGAGCGGGAGCTGAGCCCCGAGGCGCTCGAGGCGCTGCGGCGCTTCTTCACGGACCCCGGCCCCGCGTGCGAGGCGGCGGCCGAGGCGGGGATCTCCGCGGCCACGATGACCCGGGCCCTCCAGCGGCTCCGGGCGATCGCCGCCGAGGAGCTCCGAGGCTGCCGGGACGAGGTCCTCCCGGCCTTCACCCGCTCCCTCTTCGAACTCCTGGGGGCCCGGTAGCGGCCCGATCCCAGAGAAAGCTTCGGATCTCGGAGTCCGTCCGCGGAAAGGAGGCGCCCATGTTCGGACTGGGGACGAGCGAGCTGCTCGTGATCGGCCTGGTGGTGCTCCTGCTCTTCGGGGCCAAGAAGATCCCCGAGCTCATGCGCTCGATGGGCTCGGGGCTCAACATGTTCAAGAAGGGGCTGGCCGAGGGCGAGCGCGAGGCGGCGGAGGAGGGCCCCCGGTGAACCCGTCCGTCGCCCTTCCCGCGAAACACGCCCCGGACCCCGAGGTCCGGATGACGTTCGCGGAGCACCTCGAGGAGCTGCGCCTGCGGCTCTTCCGCTCGACCGTCGCCTTCGCGGCGGCGCTCGCCGGCTCGATGTGCTTCTACCGGGACCTGGTGGACCTGGTCACGATCCCCCACTTCCGCGCGATGGCGATGCTCTCGAACCCGCCGTCGCACCTCGAGTTCATCGCGGGCGGCTACGGGGCGCCCGTGATGGCGATGATGAAGCTCGCGATGATCGCAGGGCTCTTCCTCGCGTCGCCCGTGATCGGCGGGCAGCTCTGGGCCTTCGTCCGGGCGGGGCTCACCGGCCGCGAGCGCCGCGCGGCGGCGGCGTTCGCGCCCTCGAGCTTCCTCCTCTTCGTCCTGGGCTGCGCCTTCGGGTACTTCGTCCTCATCCCCTACGCGCTCTACGGGATGGCGGGCATGCTGCCGGCGGACCGGGTGCGTCCGGTCTTCCTCTTCGCGGAGTACCTCGACCTCGTGACGACGATGACGCTCGTCCTCGGGGCCATGTTCCAGCTGCCGCTCGTCATGGTCCTCCTCGCCCGCCTCGGGGTGGTCCGGCCCTCGTCCTTCGGCCGGTGGAGGCGCAACGCGTTCGTCGGGAACCTGGTCCTGGCGGGGATCCTTTCCCCGCCCGACCTCCTCTCGATGGCCGCCTTCGCGGTCCCGCTCTTCCTGCTCTACGAGGCGGGGGCGCTGGCGGCGCGCTTCGCCGTGCCGGACTGAGAAAGAAAAAGGGGAGGCGCCCCTCGCGGAGCGCCTCCCCGTGGACGTCGGAATCGGATTACCAGTCGCGGCGGCCCCGGCCGCCGCCGCCGTAGCCCCCGCCCCCGCCGCCGCGCGGGCCGCGGTCCTCGCGCGGGCGCGCCTCGTTCACCGTCATCGCGCGCCCCCGCAGCTCCTGGAGGTTGAGCGCCTGGATGGCCGCGGTCGCCTCGTTCTTGTTGGGCATCTCGACGAACCCGAAGCCCTTGGACTGCCCGGTGGCCCGGTCGCGGATGATCGCGACCGACTGCACCTCGCCGTGCGCCTCGAACGCCTGCCGGAGCTCGTCCTCGGTCACGTCGTACTTCAGGTTGCCCACGAAGATGTTGGTCATCCCCGTCCTCGAAAAATGGAACGGAAAAACGGAACTGGGAAGGAAAGGTCAGATCGCGCGGAAGGACTTCTCAGCGGCAGTCGAACCGGACATTCCCAACCGGGGGAGTCTACCCGAAGCCCCGCCCCCGCGCAACACCATTTCTCGAATCCCCTTCCCCCGCGCTCCCGGCCGCTCTATACTCCCGCCCATGGCCTCCCCCCTCATGGAGCAGTACTCCGCGATCAAGGCGAGGCACCCCGACGAGATCCTCCTCTTCCACCTGGGCGACTTCTACGAGATGTTCTACGAGGACGCGAAGACCGCCGCCCGGGTCCTCCAGATCGTGCTGACGTCCCGGACGAAGGGGGACGCGAAGATCCCCATGGCGGGCATCCCCGTCCGGGCCGCCCAGAACTACGTCAACCGCCTCCTCCAGGCCGGCTTCCGCGTGGCCGTCTGCGACCAGACGCAGGACCCGGAGGACGCCCAGGGGATCGTCGAGCGGGCGGTGACCCGGATCATCACGCCGGGCACGCTCGTCGAGGAGTCGATCCTCGAGGAGAAGCGGAACAACTACCTGGCCGCCGCGGTGTCCGACGGGCCCCGGACCGGCCTGGCCTGGGTGGACCTCTCCACCGGGGAGTTCCGCCTGGAGGACATCCCGGAGGGGCACCTGGCCGACGAGCTCGTCCGCCTTTCCCCGAGCGAGATCCTCCTCCCGTCCGCCGTGGCCGAGGCCCAGTCGCCCCTCGTGGCGAGGGCGTCCGGCGGGATTGCGACGCCCTGGCACGACTGGACCTTCGACCGGGACAACGCCGTCCGCATCCTCCTCGAGCACTTCCGGGTGAAGACGCTGGAGGGCTTCGGGGTGGCGGACCTCGGCCCCGCGCTGGCCGCGGCGGGGGCGGTCCTGGCCTACCTGAAGGAGACCCAGAAGGGCCCGCTCGGCCACCTGGTGCGCCTCGAGCGCCACGTCTCCGAGGGACGGATGTTCCTCGACCGCCAGACCCAGGCCTCGCTCGAGCTCACGGCGACCCTCCGGACGGGGGAGCGGAAGGGGACGCTCCTCTGGGTCCTCGACCGGACGCGGACGCCGATGGGGGCGAGGCTCCTCCGCGACTGGGCGACCTCCCCGCTCTCCCGCGCGGAGGACGTGCGCGCCCGGCTCGCGGCCGTCGGGGAGCTCTTCGAGCACGAATCCGTCCGGAAGGCCGCGCAGAAGAACCTGGAAGGCGTCTCCGATCTCGAGCGGGCGCTCGCGCGGGTGGGGTCCGGACGGGCGAACCCGCGGGACCTCGCCGGCCTCCGCGCCTCGCTCGCGCCGCTCCCGGAGCTGGCCGCCCTCCGGTTCAAGGCGCAGGGGCTCAGGGACCTCGAGATCGGGACCCACGAGGCGCTCGCGGCCCGGCTCGGCCGGGCGCTCGCCGACGAGCCCCCCGTTCTCCTCACCGAGGGCGGGATCATCCGGAAGGGCTTCCACGAGGAGCTCGACCGGCTGCGCTCGCTCTCGACGGACGGGAAGAGCTGGATCGCGGAGTTCGAGTCGAAGGAGGTCAAGCGCACGGGCATCCCCTCGCTCAAGGTGAGCTACAACCGCGTCTTCGGCTACTACATCGAGATCACGAACGCCCACCAGGCGAAGGTCCCCTCCGACTACGTGCGCAAGCAGACCCTGAAGAACGCCGAGCGCTACATCACGCCGGACCTCAAGGACTACGAGACGACCGTGCTCAACGCGGAGAGCCGCGCCAAGGAGCTGGAGCTCGAGATCTTCCGGGAGCTCCGGGAGGAGCTGGCCGGGGAGATCGCGGGGCTTCAGCGGACGGCCCGCTCGCTCGCCCTCCTCGACGCCCTCGCCTCGCTCGCCCAGGTCGCGCGGGAGAACAACTACGTCCGGCCCGAGGTGGACGAGGGGGCGGAGATGGACGTCCGGGACGCGCGGCACCCGGTCCTCGAGGCGGTGATGGAGGAGAAGGTCGTCCCGAACGACGTGGTCGTGGGGGGCGCACGCCCGATCCTGCTCATCACGGGCCCCAACATGGCGGGGAAGTCGACCTACATCCGGCAGGCGGCCCTGCTGGCGCTCCTGGCGCAGATGGGCTCCTTCGTCCCCGCCTCGAAGGCGCGGATCGGGATCGTGGACCGCATCTTCACCCGGGTAGGAGCCTCCGACGAGCTGGCGCGCGGGCAGTCGACGTTCATGGTCGAGATGAGCGAGACGGCCAACATCCTGAACAACGCCACGACGCGGAGCCTGATCATCCTGGACGAGATCGGCCGCGGCACCTCGACCTTCGACGGCGTCTCGATCGCCTGGGCGGTGACGGAGCACCTCCACGAGAAGCTCCGCGCGCGGACGCTCTTCGCCACGCACTACCACGAGCTGGCGGAGCTCGGGAAGACGCTCCCGGGCGTCCGGAACCTCCATGTCGCGGTCAAGGAGTGGGGCGACGGGATCGTCTTCCTCCACCGGGTCGCGGAGGGGCCCACGGACAGGAGCTACGGGATCCACGTGGCGCGCCTCGCGGGGATCCCGCAGTCGGTGGTGGAGCGCTCCCGGGTCATCCTGGCGGGGCTCGAGGCGACGACGGAGGGGGCCCGGTCCGCGCGGAAGCCGCGGGCCGCCGACCTCCACCAGCTCGCCCTCTTCGCCCCGCCCGCTCCGTCGCCGGCGGCGCCGGACCCGCTCCGTCAGGAGCTGGCCTCGATCGACCCCAACCGCCTGACCCCGATCGACGCGCTCAAGAAGCTTGCCGACCTTGCCGCGCGGGCGAAGGGGAAATGACCGCGCCGGTCGTATAATCCACCCGGCCCATGGAAAACACGCTCGTCGGCCACTGCCGCCTCCTCCGGAAGCTGGGGGAGGGGGGGATGGGCCAGGTCTGGCTCGCCCGGCACGAGACGCTCCAGAAGGAGGTGGCCGTCAAGCTCCTGCCCGAGAGCTTCGCCGGGAACCCGGAGGCGCGGGAGCGCTTCCTCCGCGAGGCGCAGGCGGCGGCGCGCCTGGAGCACCCGAACGTGGTCCAGGTCCTGGACGCCGGCTCGGCGAACGGCCAGCCGTTCATCGTGATGCAGTACGTGGACGGGACGGACCTCGAGAGGATCCTCCGTAAGAAGGGGAAGCTGTCGGTCGACGACGCGCTCTCGATCGGCAAGAAGGTCGCCCAGGCTCTCGCGGCCGCCCACACGCTCGGGATCGTGCACCGGGACATCAAGCCGGCCAACATCATGATCACGAAGCCGGGGCGGGTGATGGTCGGCGACTTCGGCCTCGCCCGGCCGCTCGACGGGGGCGGCACGATCACCACCGAGGGGATGATCATGGGCACGCCCCACTTCATCGCCCCCGAGCAGGCCCGGGGGGAGAAGGTGGACGGCCGCTCCGACCTCTACTCGCTCGGCGCGACGCTCTACGCGCTCATCGGGGGAAGGTACCCCTTCTCGGGGAACTCGCCCATGTCGATCGCGGTCAAGCACGCGTCCCCGACCGACAAGCCCGAGTCCCTCCGGAAGCTGGACGGGTCCGTGCCCGCGGAGGTCGACCAGCTCGTCCAGAAGCTCATGGCCAAGCGCCCCGAGGACCGCTTCCAGACGGGCGGGGAGGTGGCGCAGGCGATCGACCGCGTGAAGCACGGCCCGGGGACGATGGTCACGGTTTCCGAGGACCGCGTGCTGACCCCCAAGAAGCGGAGGCGGCTCATCATCAAGGGCGCGATCGTCGGGCTCCTGGGCTTCTTCGGCCTCATCTTCTTCCTCGTCCTCATCGGTCCCAAGCCCGGCGAGCGGGCGGTCCGGGACGCCCTCAAGGAGCCCTCGGAGGAGATCCGGCTGCTCCGGCTCCGGGAGGTGGCGCTGCGCTTCCCCGGGACCGAGTGGGCCGGGCAGGCGCGCGCCGGCGCCGCGCAGGTCGCGCTCTCCATGGCGGGGAAGGAGATGGCGGAGGCCGAGCGGCTTTTCGGGGCCGGGAAGGCCTCCTTCGCGGAGCTCCTCTCCCGATTCGACCAGACGCGCGCGCGCTTCCCGGAGGCGAAGGGGGCGGTCGACGGGCGCGAAGGGGAGGCGCACCGCGCCCGCGTGCGGACGCGCTCGGAGAGGCTGGTCTCGGCGCTCCGGAGCGAGCGCAGGGAGGCGATCGACGAGCTCCGGGAGCTCCTCCTGCCGGACACGCTCCGCAAGCACGGGGCCGGCGCGGTCCTCCTCTGGGTCCGGGTGGGAGTCGGCCTCATCCTGGGCGTGAACGGGAAGTTCGAGGAGATCGAGGTCTACCCGGAGGGGCTCGTCGTCAGGCCGCGGCAGACGGCCCGTATCCCCGCCCGGTGGGTCGTGGCGAGGCCCCAGCCCCGGGAACGGATCGAGACGCGGGCGGTCGTCGAGTGGACCTGGGCGGAAGGGGACTGGTACCTGGGCGAGAAGTGGTTCCAGCCGGAGAAGTGACTACTCCCTGAGCCCGAGCCGTTCCTTCACCTCCGGCGGCAGCGCGAGTTCGGCCTTCCCCCACTTCGAGAAGGCGAACTCCATCTCGTTCTTGTAGCTCTTGATCTCGGGCTGGGAGCAGGGGACCTTGTAGGCGATCTTGACCGAGCGCTCGTCGATGACGCGGACGAGGACGCCGTCCTTCCGGCTCACGTAGATCCGCAGGCTCGCCTTCATGCTGCTCGACCAGCGGACCTCGTCGGGCCGCCGGAGATAGCCGGCCTGGATCGCCTTGTCCATCTGGGCGGAGAGGGACTCCTTCGCGGCGGCGGTCTTGTACGCCAGGACGTAGCGGCGGCACTGCACTCCGTCCACCTCCCGGTCCTCGGGCTCGCGCCCCTTCTCGACGTCGCCCAGGAGGGATTCCAGGATCCGGTGCGGCGCCTCCGCGCCCTGGAGGACGCGGACGATGTCGGCGGCGTCGGGGTCGGGCCGCTCGACCTTCTCTCCCAGGCGCTCCTCGGGCGTCTTCCAGAGCCCCTCGGGGCCCTTGACCAGGATCTTCTCGCCCGAGCGGGCGGACTGGTACACCTTCATCCGGCTGGCGAGGAGGGGGCCGGGGAAGTACTCGCCCGAGCGCTCGAAGCGCCCTTTCACTTCGAAGGCGTAGCTCGACTCGGCCGTCCGGGCCGCCGCGGCGCGGAGGGCGTCGAGATGGACGTCCTGCGGCCCGAGGGCCACGAGGAGGAAGCAGGAAAGGGTCTTCATGGCGTCCGGTCCCCGACTATGGGACGCCGCGGAGGCGGAAGGGGAAAGCGCTCCCCGGATTATTCCATCCGCTTGGCGGTTTCCGCGGCCTTCTTCCCGGCCTCGGTGCCGGCGTAGTCGCGGGCGAGTTTCTTGAGGACCTCGCGGGCCGCCGCGCGGTCGAGCGCGAGAGCCCCCTCGATCTTCGCCTCGCCGGCCTTGGAGATCTCGTCGAGCGCCTTCGAGGCCTCCTCGAGCTCCTTCTTGAGGAGGCGGGGGTCGTACTTCAGGACCTTCTGGAGCCGCTGGATCGCGGCCGGAGCGTTGCCGCGCTCGTGCTCGAGGCGCGCCACGCGGATCTCGGCCAGCACGCCGGTGGAGGACGTCTTGAAGGAGCGGGAGAGCTCCTCGTTGTACTCGATTCCGGCTTCCGGGCTCACGGCCTCGGCGAGCTCGCCCTTCTGGATCGCGGCATGGCTGATCTCGCCCAGCCGGGCCTGGGCCTCCGCCACCTCCTTGTAGCCGTGCTTGCCGTTGGCGACGATGTCCACGAGGGCCTTCGTCCCGCGCTCCTCGTCGGAACGCAGCTGCTCGATGGCCTTGGAATACTCGGCCTTGAGCTTGGCCTCGTAGGCGAGGACCGCCGGGGGGACGGATTTCAGGATCGAGCGGATGGCGTCCAGACCCGCCGACGCGGTCTTCGCGAAGTCGTTCGCGTGGAGGTCGCAGCCGACGATGGCGGGCGCCCGGTTGATCCCCCAGGCCTTGAGATGGGGGTTCTCCTTGTCGAAGTCCATCTTGAGGAAGGCCCACTTCTCGCGGGAGGCCGTGACGACGTCCTGGTTCATGAACTCGTTGGGCTCCTTGTCCTCGGTGAGGGGACGGACGTAGACGAAGATGTATTTCTTCTCGACGGGATCCATGCGGCGGCCGAAGAAGCCGAAGCCGCTGCGGTCTCCGCTGTCCTGGCCGCTCATCGCGCGGTCGAGGGTGGGATACCAATCGACCCGCGACGAGTAGCGGCCGAAATCGTCCCCGCGCTGGGCCCAGGCCTGCCCCGCCAGGGCGAAGACGAGGGCCGCCGATCCCGCTGCCATGATCTTCTTCATCGCTCGTTCTCCCCGTCGAACATTATTTATACAACCCCGCCTCCCCGATGGGAACGGTTTTTCGACAAAGATCTGACCCCGCGCGGCCGGGAAAATTCCCGGGATTGGCCTTGACGCTGGGCCGGTCCCCCCCTATAATCCCGTCCCGCCATGGCGCACAAGAAGGGACAGGGCTCCTCCCGGAACGGCCGGGACTCCAACTCCCAGCGCCTGGGCGTCAAGGTGTTCGACGGCCAGGCGATCCGGGCCGGCGGCATCATCGTCCGCCAGCGGGGAGCGAAGTGGGTCGAACGCTTCAACGTCGGCCGGGGCCGCGATTTCACCCTCTTCTCGCTGATCGACGGCGTGGTCAAGTTCGAATCGGGCAGCCGGGTGAGCGTGTATCCCCCGGCGCCGAAGCCGGCGGCCCCGAACGCTCCGGCGAAGGCCCGGACATGAGGTCGGCGAGAGGAACGATGGCCGCGACCGCGGCGCAGCGGAAGCTCCCGCCGGCCCTCTCTCTCCTCCTTACGGAGGGGAACCGCTAGAGGGCTCTCCGGCGGCTCCCCCCGACACCGGCCTCGACGTTCCAGCGCCAAGAGGTAGGACATATGCGCCGCATCACCGTCTTCGACACGACCCTCCGCGACGGGGAGCAGTCCCCCGGCTTCTCGATGAACGTCTCGGAGAAGGTCTCCCTCGCCGAACAGCTCGCCCAGCTCGGGGTCGACGTCATCGAGGCCGGGTTCCCCATCGCCTCGAACGACGACTTCGAGGCCGTCCGCCAGGTGGCCAAGGTCATCGGCGGCCGCGCCGCCGTGGCCGGCCTGTGCCGGACGAAGCTCCAGGACATCGACCGGGCCGCCGAGGCCCTCAAGGAGGCCGCCCGTCCCCGCATCCATACGTTCATCGCGACCAGCGACCTCCACCTCGCCCACAAGCTCAAGATGTCCCGGGAGCAGGTCCTCGAGGCGGCGGCGGCGGCGGTCGGGCACGCCCGGAAATTCACGGACGACGTCGAGTTCTCCGCGGAGGACGCGACCCGGAGCGACCTCGAGTTCCTCTGCCGGGTCGTCGAGACCGTCATCAAGGCCGGGGCCAGGACGGTGAACCTCCCGGACACGGTCGGGCACACGGTTCCCTGGGAGTACGCCGCGATGATCCGGGGCGTCCTCTCCCGCGTCCCGTCGGCGGCGGGCATCACCCTCTCCGTCCACTGCCACAACGACCTCGGGCTGGCCGTGGCCAATTCGCTCGAGGCGATCCGGGCGGGCGCCGGCCAGGTCGAATGCACGATCAACGGGATCGGCGAGCGGGCCGGGAACGCCGCGCTCGAGGAGATCGTGATGGCCCTCAAGCACCGCCAGGGAGACTTCGACGCCGACACGGGCGTCCGGACCGAGGAGATCATCCCCACGAGCTCGCTCCTGGTCGAGATCACCGGCGTCCCCGTCCAACCGAACAAGGCGGTCGTGGGATCCAACGCCTTTGCCCACGAGAGCGGCATCCACCAGCACGGGGTCCTTTCGAAGACCGAGACCTACGAGATCCTCAAGCCCGAGTCCGTCGGCGCCTCGGGCTCCAAGCTCCACCTGGGCAAGCACTCCGGGAGGCACGCCTTCCGGAGGAAGCTGGTCGAGCTGGGCGTCGACCTCGACGAGGAGTCCTTCGAGAAGGCCTTCGCCCGGTTCAAGGAGACGGCCGACCGGCAGAAGTCGGTGTCGGACGACGACCTCCGCGCGATCGCGGGCGTGGAGGGGGACCAGCCGTCCTCGGGCCCCTTCATCCTCGAGCACCTCCAGTTCACGAGCGGGACCGACATCGTCTCCCACGCCACCGTGACCGTGAAGGTGCGGGAGGAGACGGTCGTCCGCTCGGCGTGGGCCTACGGGCCCGTCGAGGCCGCCTGCAAGGCGATCGAGCAGGCCTGCGGGATGCCCGCCCGCCTCCTCGACTACAACGTGCGGGCCACGACCGCGGGGAAGGACGCCATGGGCGAAGTGGTGGTGAAGGTGGAGTTCGAGGGGCGCCGGGCGGAAGGCCGCTCCTCGAGCGTGAACGTGATCGAGGCCAGCGCCCGGGCCTACGCCCAGGCCCTGAACCGCCTCTCCAAGGGGAAGCCCCCCGGGGCCGCCACGACCGTGCTCAAGGCCACCGAGCCCTAGATCGGGTCCGCCGGGCGCCCCTTGTCATTCGGGGATTCGTCAGTTATAATTTCCCGCGGATGAGAGGGGGCACGCCGGGTTGCTCCGTGGTTTCCGGGACCCCGTGACCCTATGGGACGGACCCGCCCGCCCCAGCGATCCCCCTCTCCAGGGAAGCCCAGGAAGTCCGCCGATCGGTCGGAGAAGGGGGAGCCCATGGGTGGAACGTCGCCGGCCCGCAAGGAGGCCAAGCCCGCGCTCAGGGAACTGAAGGCGGCCGTGGTCCACCGCGTCACCGCGGAGGACATGGCCAAGAAACAGCGCGAGATCTCGGTCTCCGAGTTCTTCGCGAAGAACCGCCACCTGCTTGGCTTCGACAGCCCCCGGAAGGCCCTCCTCACGGCCGTGAAGGAGGCGGTCGACAACTCCCTCGACGCCTGCGAAGAGGCCCGCATCCTTCCCGACATCGAGGTGACGATCAAGGTCGCCAACGGCAACGGGGCGAAGGCCCCCCCGGCCGCCGAGAAGCCCGCGGAGGGCGCGGAGAAGCCCGCCGAGGACGCGGGGAAGAAGGCCGCGGAGGGCGCGGAGAAGAAGGCGCCGTCGGTCTCCCAGGCCGAGCGCTTCGTCGTGACGGTCGCGGACAACGGCCCCGGCATCGTCCCCGACCAGATCGGGCGCATCTTCGCCAAGCTCCTCTACGGCTCGAAGTTCCACCGCCTCCGGATGAGCCGCGGCCAGCAGGGGATCGGCATCTCCGCCGCCGGCCTCTACGGCCAGCTCACCACGGGCAAGCCGGTCCGGGTCGTCTCCCGCCCCAGCGAGAAGAAGCCGGCGCGCTACGTCGAGATCCTGATCGACACCGCCAAGAACGAGCCCCGGGTCCTCGCCAACCGGGAAGCCTCCTGGGACCGGCCCGGCACGGGGACCTCGGTCTCGATCGAGCTCGAGGGCCGCTACCAGAAGGGCCGCAGCTCCGTCGACGAGTTCCTCGAGCAGACCTCCGTCGCCAACCCCCACGCCCGCATCGTCTACACCAACCCCGAGGGCCAGACGGCCGTCTTCGAGCGCATGGTGGGCGAGCTCCCCGCCGCGCCCCGCGAGATCAAGCCCCACCCCTACGGGATCGAACTCGGCGTCCTCCTCAAGATGATGCAGGACACCAAGAGCCACTGGGTCGGCGGCTTCCTCTCGAGCGACTTCTCCCGCGTCTCCCCCAAGACCGCCGCCGAGATCTGCCAGAAGGCCGGGCTCGACCCCAAGACCCTCGTCCGCAAGGTCCACGGCGACGCGGCCGAGCGGCTCTACCGGGCGATCCAGGAGACGAAGATCATGAACCCGCCCACGGACTGCCTCTCGCCGATCGGCGAGAAGGCGATCCTGGCGGGCCTCTACAAGCAGATCAAGGGCGACTTCTACACCGCCGTCTCCCGCTCGCCGGCCGTCTACCGGGGAAACCCCTTCGCGATCGAGGTCGGCCTCGCCTTCGGCACCGGCCAGGCCGGCCTGGTCGAGAGCGCGGTCGAGCAGGAGGAGGCCGGCCCCGTCGCCGAGGGCGAGAAGGAGGAGAAGGAGGGCGAGGTCACGCTCGCCCGGGTCATGCGCTTCGCCAACCGCGTGCCCCTCCTCTACCAGCCGGGCGCCTGCGCGGTGACGAAGGCCGTGGTCGAGACGTCCTGGCGGAACTACGGCCTGTCCCAGTCCCGGGGGGCCCTCCCCCAGGGGCCGCTCGTCATCTTCGTCCACATGGCCTCGGTCTGGGTCCCCTTCACGAGCGAGTCGAAGGAGGCGGTCGCCGACTACGACGAGATCCGCAAGGAGATCCGCCTGGCGCTCAACGAGGCCGGGCGGCGCCTCTCCGCCTTCGTGCGCCGCCGCGACCGGGCGGCCCTCGAGCTCAAGCGCCGCGACGTCTTCGAGGCCTACATCGAGGAGGTGGCCGACGCCTGCAAGCGCCTGAAGAAGGGCAAGCTCGACGACGAGAAGCTCAAGAAGCAGCTGGCCGCCATCGCGAAGTCGATCACGGGCGGCGAGAAGACCGACGAGATCCTGAAGAAGAACGGCAAGGAGGAAGAGCCCGCGCCGGAGTCCACCATCATCGTGACGCCCGAGGGCGCCCAGGGCGCGGTTCCGGAGGCGCCCGTCGAGCCGCCCCCGGTCGCGGAGCCCGCGAAGGCGGAACGGAAGGCCAAGGCCCGCCCCAGGAAGGAGAAGCCGCATGGCAAGAGAAAGCGTTGAGGACCGCCTCGTCGGCCTGGCCGACCTCGTCATCGACGCCGCGAAGCGGAGGAGGGACCCCGCGATCGAGATCCCGGTCCGCGCGCTCTCCAACGTGAGCTTCAACGAGAAGAAGCGCATCATCGAGATGGGGAAGTCGAAGCAGGCCCGGACCTTCTTCAACCTCGGCATGGCCCGGAAGTTCATGCAGACGATGCTCGTGGCCGACGCCCTGGCCGAGCTTCAGCGCCAGGACCTCTCGACCTCCCTCCGGGAGATCTACTACCGGACCAAGCACACGCTCAAGGAATCGACCGAGAACACGTTCGACGACCAGGCGGAGAGCGATCCCATCATCGAGGACCTCGAGGTCACGCTCGCGGCCCTCCGGGAGGAGCTCCATGTCCGGGCCAAGTCGTGGGGCACCATCATCGGCCCCCTCACGCTCGTCGACGCCGGCGACACCGTCGACTGCACCCGGCAGGGCATCGGCGGGAAGACCGTGCCCTCGATCGTCGAGCCGGGATATGTCGACATCAAGAAGTGCACCGCGGATTTCGTGCTCCTCGTCGAGAAGGACACGCAGTTCGGACGCCTCTCCGAGGATAAGTTCTGGAAGAAGCACAACTGCATCCTTCTCACGGGGAACGGCCAGACCCCCCGCGGAGTGCGTCGCCTCGCCCGTCGACTCCACGATGAGTGCAAGCTCCCCATCTACGTCCTGATGGACAACGACCCCTGGGGCTACTACATCTACTCCGTCGTCAAGCAGGGCTCGATCAACCTGGCCTTCGAGAGCCAGCGGATGGCCATCCCCGACGCCCGCTTCATCGGGCTTTCCAGCTTCGACGCCGAGAAACACGGCCTGCCGCGCAACGTGGGAATCCGGTTGACGGACAAGGACGTTTCGCGCGCGAAGGAGCTCCTGGAGTACCCCTGGTTCCAGAAGAAGGAGTGGCAGAAGGAGATCAAGCACATGCTGTCCACGGGGCTCAAGTACGAGCTCGACGCCCTGGCCAACAAGGACTTCCGCTACCTGACCACGAGCTACCTCCCCCGGAAGCTCAAGGACAAGGACTGGCTCGACTAGGAATCGGATGAACTCCCGGGCGACTTCTACGTCTAAGATATGTAGAAAATGCCCAGGCTCAACGGCGTCCTGATGGGGGTCCTGGCGGCGGCCGTGATCGGCACCGCCGTCTTCCTCTCCCTCGAGCCCTCGGCTCCGCCGGCGGGCCCCGATCCCGCCCACGTCGAGAAGCTCCTGCGCAAGCTCGCCGACAGCGACCCCGACGTCCGCCGCGAAGGCGAGGCGGGATTCCGCGCCCTCGGCGCCGGCGCGACGGGCCCCCTCGTCGAGGCGTCCCGTTCGCAGGACCGCCGCCTGGCCGCGCTCGCCGCCCGGCTCCTCCGGGAGGTCGAGCCGGCGAAGGCCGCCTCCCCGGACGCCGTGCGCCCCGAGGCCGCCCCGGCCGTTCCCGGGGACGGCCACCCCGTGGAGCTCACCGTGACGTGCGGGCGCACCCGGATCGCGGCGGGGGAGCCGGTCCGCTTCTACGTGCGGCTCGCCAACCACGGCAGCGCCCCGGTGCTCGTGGCCCGGAACGGGTTCAGCCTGGCCCGCTTCGCGTGGATCGAGGTCGAGGACGGGAGCGGGGCCGTGACGAAGGCCTCCCCCGAGCCCGTGACCGCGCCCCTGGACCGGCTGGATCTGGACCTCGTGGCCCTGGCCCCCGGCGAGTCCCGCGACCTCTACGCCGGCATCGGGGACGGCTCCACGGGCCTCGCCTCGCTCCCGGGGAAGGGGAGCTTCCGGATCCGCTTCGTGTACGACGCCGCCCCGGACGGCGCGTACCGGAAACTCGTCGGCGCCTCGGAGCTGGGCACGCTCCTCCCGCCGATGAGGCTCGTCTCCAACGCGCTCGAGATCGCCGTCGCCGAGTAGGCCGCGCGAGACGCCTCCCCCTCTGTTTTCGGTTCGCTCTAATCGCCGTGAACCCGCACGGCCATTGGCCTGTCGGAAGCGATGATGCGGGCGATGCTCCTCCTCCTGGCGGCCGGGTGCTCGGCGTCCCCGGTCGCGGAACGGGACTCCCGGGACAAGCCGAAGGGACCGGTCCTCCTCTTCTTCGTGGGGACCGAGTGCCCCGTGTCGAACTTCTATGCGCCCGAGATGGAACGGCTGGCGGGATCCGGAGCGCGGGCCGAGCTCGTCTATTCCGAACCCGGCGTCACGGAGGAGGGCGCTTCCCGCCACGCCGCGGAGTACCGGCTGACCGCCGCCCGGTCGCCCGACCCGGACCTTTCCATCGCGGCCCGCTACGGCGTCACGAGAATCCCCACCGCGGTCCTCCTCCATCGCGGCGAGATCGTCTACCGCGGGAGGATCGACGACCGCTATACGCCGGAGGGGAAGCGGCGGGCGGACGTCCGGTCGCGCGACCTTGAGGCCGCGATCGGCGCCGTCCTGTCCGGAAGGAAACCCGAGCTGAGCGAGACTCCGGTCTTCGGTTGCCCTCTCGCCCTGAAGAAGGCTTCGAAATGATCGCCGCGCTGCTGCTGTCCCTGGCCCTCCCCGACGAGGAGGTGACGTACTCGAAGCACGTGGCCCCGATCCTCTTCAAGCACTGCGCCTCCTGCCACCGGCCGGGCGAGATCGGCCCCTTCCCGCTCCTGGAGTACAAGGACGCGGCCCGGCGCGCCGGCCACCTGAGGGAGGTGACGTCGGAAGGGCGGATGCCGCCCTGGAAGGCCGCGCCGCAGGAGCACCGGTTCCGGGACGAGCGGCGGCTCACCGACGAGGAGAAGCGGACGATCGCCCGCTGGGCGGACTCGGGCGCCAAGGAGGGCGACCCGAAGGACCTGCCCGCGCTTCCCAAGTTCCCGGAAGGCTGGCAGCTGGGCAGCCCGGACGTCGTCCTCAAGATGGCGAAGCCCTTCACGGTCCCGGCCACCGGCCGCGACGTCTACCGCTGCTTCGTGATTCCGATCCCCACGGACGGCGACAAGACCGTCGCGGCCGTCGAGTTCCGCCCCGGCAACCCGAAGGTCGTCCACCACGCGATCCTCTACACGGACGCGCTCGGGCAGGGCCGGAAGAAGGACCCGGACGGCTCGGGCTACGCGAGCTACGGCGGGCCGGGAATCCTCCCGACCGGGGGACTCGGCGGCTGGGCCCCGGGGGCGACCCCGCGCTTCCTGCCGGAGGGAATGGGGCTCTGGCTCCGGAAGGGGAGCGACCTCGTCCTCCAGGTCCACTACCACCCGAGCGGGAAGGAGGAGCAGGACCAGTCCCAGGTGGGCGTGTACTTCACGAAGAAGCCCGCCGAGCGGATCGTGACCGGGATCGCCGTCGCCAGCCGCGGGCTCTACATCCCGGCCGGAGCGAAGGAACACCGGGTCGCCGCCCAGAGCGAGCCCCTCCCGGTCGACGCGAACGCCGTCGCCATCGCCCCTCACATGCACATGATCGGCCGGAAGATGAAGGTGGCGGCGGCGCTCCCGGACGGCGGCTCGATCCAGCTCATCGACGTCCAGGACTGGGACTTCAACTGGCAGGGTTCCTACCAGTACGAGAAGACGGTCCGCCTCCCCAAGGGAACCGTGATCAAGCTCGAGGCGGTCTACGACAACTCGAAGGACAACCCGCAGAACCCGAGCGACCCGCCGAAACCCGTCCGCTGGGGCGAGCAGACGACCGACGAGATGTGCCTCCTCGGCGTCCAGGTCGTGACCGACACCGCGGCCGACCTCCGGCAGATCACCGCCATGCGCTCCGCGCGCCTGGGCGGCGCCCTCTTCGGCGGCTCCCCCGGCCTCGATCCCAAGGCCTTCGAGGACGGGATCCCGATCCCCGAGCGCCTGAAGGGGCTCCTGGGCCGCTACGACAAGGACAACGACGGCAAGATCGACGACGAGGAGATCGACGCCATGCCCCCCGCCCTCAAGGACCGGATCCGGCAGCTCGTGCCCAGGAAGGAGGGCGGGAACTAGCCTCCGCTCTCGGCGCCCGCGGCGCCGTCCACCTTGTGCACGCGGCGGATCGTCTCCTCCGGGGGCAGCCCCGCGCGGTCGGAGAGGAGGCGGTTCCGGTCGTTGTCGCCCCGGAGCGCGGCGAGCTTCTTCTCGTCGATCTCGAACGGCAGCTTCGTCCCGCACGAGAGGCAGAAGAAGCGGGGATGGAAGAAGGCGACGTCCTCGTCGGTGAGCGGGTGCTTCCGGCCGCACTTCCCGCAGGCGATCATCATCGGCGTCCCTAGGGTCTGAGCAGCCGGTCCAGCTGCTGGAATTCGCTCTCGTCGAGCTCGACCACGTCGCCGCTCTTCCGGAGCAGGTTGCCGCCCTTGCCGCCGTGGTTGTCGGGCTTGTCCGCCCCGACCGGATCGCTTCCCCCGAGTCGGCTGACCGGGACGGCGGGGCCGCGGTAGTCGCAGGTCTCCCCGTCCTCTCGAACGGGGCAGAGGAAGACCTCCCTCATCATCGGGTCGACCAGGGGCGGCTGGGTCCGCTCGAGGGCGAGCCAGAACTCCTCCCCCGTCTCGAGAGGCATGCTCTTCATCGGCCCGCCGAACCGGGACATGTAGACGTTCTGCATCTTCCAGAGCATGGAGAGGTTGTTGGCGCAGGCCGTGACCCTCGCCCGGTTGATCGCCCGGGCGATCGCCGGGAGGAGGAGGGCGGCGAGGATCCCGATCACGAAGACCCCGCCGATCCCGACCACGAGGAGGACGATCAGGATGGTGCTGGCCCCGCCCTTCTTGGGCGGCGGGGGGGGCGGGGCGGCCGGCTCGCCCTTCCCGTCGAAGCGCGCCCCGCAGTGGCGGCAGAGCAGGGCGGCGGCCTGGATCGTCTCGGCGCACTCCGGGCAGGCTCGGGTGGCGTCCGGCATGTCGGCCTCCGTTCTTCGACTGGGGTCCGAGTATTATAGGAAGGCCTCCCCGCGGCGCAAGCCCCCGGTCGCCGCTACTGCGAGGGGGAGCCTTCTGGTACCCTGGGGGCGTGGCCAAGCCGATCAAGGTCGACTTCGAGCGCCTGACGGAGCACGCGTTCGAGATCTACAAGGAGTCCGTGCTCCAGCGGCTCGACGTCTACATCCACAAGCGCCTGCCCGAGTTCTCCCGCACCCTCGTCCAGAAGCTGATCAAGGAGGGCATGATTACGGTCAACGGCCGGCCCTCGAAGCCCGCCTACGAGATCAACCTCGGGGACCGCATCGTCTGCCGGATGCCCAAGCTCATCGAACCCCACGTGGTCGCGAGCGACATCCCGCTCGAGATCCTCTTCGAGGACGAGCACCTGCTCGCGATCAACAAGCCGCCGCAGTTCGTGGTCCATCCGGCGGCGGGGCACTGGGACGACACCCTCGTCAACGCCCTCCTCCACCACTGCGGGACCCTCCCCGAGACCGACGAGGTCTACAAGCCCGGCATCGTCCACCGGATCGACAAGGACACGTCGGGCGTCATCATCGCGGCCAAGACCCTCCGCGCGCACGGCGAGCTCACGCGGCAGTTCCAGGAGCGGAGCGTCCTGAAGTCCTACCGGGCGATCGTGGAAGGCGAGCTGCCGTTCGACGAGGACGTGATCGACAAGGACATGGACCGCCACCGCAAGGACTTCGAGAAGATGGCGGTCGTGAAGAAGGGGACGGGGAAGAGCGCGGTGAGCTACTACCGCGTGCTGGAGCGCTTCCGCGGCTGGAGCTTCGTCGAGGTGATGCCGAAGACCGGCCGCACCCACCAGATCCGCGTCCACATGGCGTCTATCGGCCACCCCTGCGTGGCGGACTCCACCTACGGGAAGCGGGACGCGCTGTTCCTCCGGGACCTGGGCGTGGGGGAGGACCCGCTCGTGCAGGACCCGAAGGAGCCCGTCCTCATGCGCCAGGCGCTCCACGCCCACTCGATCGAGTTCGTCCACCCCGCGACGGGGGAGACGGTGCGTTTCGAGGCTCCGGTGGCGGAGGACATGGAGCGGGCGCTCCGGCTTCTCCGGAGGCACGCGGCGCCGCTCACTTCGCGGCGAGCCTGAGCGTCGCCTCCATCCTCCGCCGGGCCCACGCGCAGTCCTCCGCCGCGGCCGCCCGCTCCGCCGCGCCCGCGGCGGAGGGGTCGAGCCTGGGCAGGCCGGTGACGGCGGCGACGCGGACGTCCGGGTCGTCGTCGTCCATCCGCTCGGCGACCGCGGCCGCGGACCCGGAGAGGCCCAGGCGCACGCAGGCCTCGATCGCGGCGTGCCGGACGGAGGGTTCGGGATCCCGGACGAGCGCGGCCAGGCCGGGGACCGCCAGGCCGAGGTCGCGGGCGGCGTCGGCGGCGGCTCGGCGGATGCGGCGTTCGGGGCTCGAGAGGAGGCGGGCGAGCGCGGCCTCGAGCTCGCGGAGGCCGGCCCCGGGAGCGCGGCGCCGGGCCTCCCGCGCGCGGGACAGGACGAGGTCGTTCAGCGCCGGGTCGGGGCCCAGGAGGGCGGCCAGCTCGGCGGCGGCGCCGTCCCCGGCCCACTCGGCCAGGGCGCGGAGGGCCCGGTCGGGGCTCGGGGCCCGGCCGCCGAGGAGGAGCTCGCGGACGGGGCCCGCGGCTCGGGCGTCGCCGTGCTCCACGACCAGTCGGAAGGCGAGCGAGAGCGGCTCGCCCTCCGCGGCGGCGAAGGAGCGGGCGAGCGCCTCGATCGTGGCGGCGTCCCGGTCGCGCTGGAGGATCTTGGCGAGGTACTCGTGGGCGCTCCGGCGGAGGCGGCCGTCGGCGTCCGCCAGGGCCCGGAGGGCCGTCGTGCCCGCGCGGCGGTCGCCGCGGGCGGCGAGGGCGTTGAAGCCCAGCCGGCGGAGGGCGGCCTCGGGGTCGTCGAGGAGGCGCTCCGGAAGCCCCTCGCAGGCTTCGCCCGCGTGCTCGAGGAGCGTCTCGGCCGCGTCGTGGCGGAAGGCGAACTCGCGGACCGAGAGGAACGCGCGGAGGGCGGGCACCTGGTCGCGGCGGCCCAGGCGGACCAGGGCGCGGACCGCGTCGAAGCGGACCGTCTCGGCCGGATCGCGGGCGAAGGCCTCCACGGCCTCGAGCGCGGGGGGGAGGTCCAGCCTGCGGAGCATCTGGTGGAGGGCCCAGCGGCGGACGCGTTCCTCGGGGTCGCGGACGAGCGGGGCGAGCGCGGGGACGCCCTCGATCCGGGCCAGGAGCTCGTACCCGCGCTGGCGGCGGTCCGGGTCCGGGTCGGCGCGGATCGCGCGGGCCCGCTCCGCCGTCCACGGGGAGGCGCGGCAGAGGAAGTGGGCGGCCTGGTCGCGCGGCTCGCCGGAGTCGCGGAGGTAGACGCGGAAGAGGGTCTCGAGGGCGGCCTCGCCCTCGAGCTTCCAGAGGGCGGCCAGGGCGGGGAGGCGGACGGAGGTCGAGGGGTCGTCGAGGAGGGGGCGGAGCGCGGGCAGGGCGGCGCGCTGGTCGAAGGCGAGCGTCGCGTGGACGGCCTCCTCGCGCACGCGGGCCTCCTCGTGCCGCAGGAGGGCCTCGAGCGCGAGCGCGTCGGGCGGGTGGCGGAGCTGCCGGAGGGTGGAAAGGGCGTCGGCCACCAGGACCGGGTCGGGATCGGAAAGGAGGGGTTCGATCTCGGGGAGGCAGCCCTGGGGGCCGCGCTCGCGGACCCAGGCGAGGGCCTCGCGCCGGGCGGGGAGGTCGCCGTGGCGGAGCATCGCGCGGAGGGTGTCCGGGGGGACGTCGAGCGGGAGGTTCGCGTAGAGGGCGAGGTGGAGGAGGCGGTTGCGGCCCCGGGGCCCCGCGCGGCCGAGGGCCTCCTGGAGTCGCTCGGGCGCCAGGCGGGAGCCGCCCGAGGCCAGGAGTTCGTACATGCGCCCGGCCCGGGGGCAGTCTTCGAGGACGAAGAGCTCGAGGAGCCGGGGGGGCCAGTCGGCGTTCCGGTTCTCGTGCAGGGCCTCGGCCGCGGCGAGGGCGACCTCGGGGTCGGGGTCGCGGAGGAGCTCGAGGAGGAAGCCCGAGCTGTCCTCGAAGTGGCGGCCGAGGGTGCGGGCGAGGGCGGCCCGGTCGGAGGCGGGCCCCGCCTCGAGGAGGGCGGCCGCGTCGGGGTGCTCGTCCAGGATCCGGAAGGGGAGTTCGCGGCGGCGCCGGATGGAGGTCAGGAGATCCCGTGCGCGGGCGCGGACTTCGGGGTCCGGATGGCGGTGGGAGGCTTGATCGAGGACGGGCCAGGCGGCGCGACCGGCGGAGCGGAGGCGGGATGAGGCGGCGGCGCGGAGGGAGGGCTCGTCGTCGCCCAGGTCGTCGACCCAGGAGCGGAGGGGATCAGAGGCGCCCTGGAGGGCGCCCAGCGCGGCCGCTACGAGAAGTACTGCACCCACGCAACCTCACTCTTCCCTCTCCCGCAGCGGACGTAGCGGATTATCCCCCATCCCGCATGCGCTGTCAACCCCCCGATGCCATTTATAATTTATAAATCACCAGGAAAGCAGACCGTCTCATTTCCTGCCAGCAATGCAGACGGTCTGATTTCCTGCCAGGAAAGCAGCCAGGCTGCTTTCCTGGGGGATGTTTCCGTTGACAGGGGAAGGGGGGTTCCGGTAGAGTCCCTCCTCGCGTCACCGTCGGGTCGTGCTCGGGATCCCCCCGGCGCTTTCGGAGGAACGAATGCCGTCGCTGTCGATCTCGGCCAGGGATCTCCTGGCCTCGGGCGTCCATTACGGCCACAAGGTGAGCCGGTGGAACCCCAAGATGCGCCCCTACATTCACGCCCGGAAGAGCCTGATCCACATCATCGACGTCCGCGAGACGATCAAGGGCCTGGTCAAGGCCTGGCATTTCGTGAAGAACCTGGCCGCCCGGGGCGAGCTCATCCTCTTCGTGGGCACCAAGCGGCAGGCGGGGGGCGTGGTCCAGAACGAGGCGGCCCGCGCCGGGATGCCGTACGTCTCCGAGCGCTGGCTCGGCGGCACGCTCACCAACTACGAGACCATCCGCACGCGCCTGGGGCGCCTCAAGGAAATAGAGCAGTGGGAGAAGGACGGGACCATCCACCGCTACTCGAAGAAGGAGCAGTCGAGCATCCAGCGCGAGAAGCGCAAGCTCCTCCGGAACCTGGACGGCCTCCGCGCCATGGAGCGCCTCCCCGCCTGCCTCCTCGTCGTGGACCCGGTCCACGAGAAGATCGCCGTGACGGAGGGGCACAAGATCGGCGCCGCGGCCGTCGCCCTGATCGACTCCGACGGGGATCCCGACGAGGTGGACATCGCCATCCCGGGCAACGACGACTCCATCAAGGTGGTCCAGATCATCGTCTCCAAGCTCGCCGACGCGGTCCTCGAGGGCCGCGCCAATCCGGTGGGCGTGCCGAAGGCCGAGGAGATCTCCCGGGCCGGCGCCGTGAGCATCTCGGTCCCGGAGAAGCAGGGGGCGATCAACATCGGCAAGGGCGGCCGGCCCCGTCGGGCGTCCACCCCGGGCCGCTCCGGGGCCGGCGGCGGGGCGCCCCGTCCCCCCGGTCCGTAAGGAGCCTGACCCATGCCCGTGGATCCCAAGGAAGTCAACCGTCTCCGCCAGGAGACGGGCGCCGGCATGATGGACTGCAAGCGCGCCCTGGAGGAGGCGGGCGGGCACTACGAGAAGGCCAAGGAACTCATCAAGAAGAAGGGCCTCGAGAAGGCCGAGATGATCGCCCAGAAGGGGGGCGAGAAGGGCGGCCCCAAGGAGGGCCGGATCGGCGTCTACGTCCATTCCACCGGCAAGGTCGGCGCCATGATCGAGCTCTGCTGCGACACCGACTTTGTCGCCAAGAACGAGGAGTTCCAGGACCTCCTCAAGGAGCTCGCCGTCGCCGTCTGCGCGTTCGACCCCGCCGCCGCCTCCAAGGACGAGCTCCCCAGGGAGCTCGTCGAGGAGGAGAAGAAGAGGTACGAGAACGACATCAAGGGCAAGCCCCCCGAGATCGCCGCCAAGATCATCGAGGGGAAGCTGGAGAAGAACCTCTACGCCCAGAAGTGCCTCCTCCACATGCCGTTCCCCAAGGAGGACAAGTTCAAGGGCAGCTACGGGGACTTCCTCAAGTCGAAGGTCGCCAAGCTCAAGGAGAACATCGTCCTCCGTCGCTTCGTCCGCATGCAGGTCGGCGGATAGCTCCCCATGCCGGGTCCCAAGTACAAGCGCGTCCTGCTGAAAATCAGCGGGGAGGCGTTCTGCAAGGAGGGGGCGCACGGCATCGACATCGACGAGGTCCAGTCCATCGCCCGCCAGGTCAAGGAGGCCGCCTCGGTCGGCACCCAGGTCGCGATCGTGGTGGGGGGCGGGAACATCATCCGGGGCGGCGAGATCGCCCGGCACGGGATCTCCCAGGCCACCGGCGACGCGATGGGGATGCTCGCCACGGTCATCAACGCGCTGGCCCTCCAGGACGTGATGGAGCACGTGGGGCTCACGACCCGCGTGCTGACGGCCCTCTCCGTCCACTCCGTCGCCGAGCCCTACATCCGCCGGCGCGCCGTCCGCCACCTCGAGAAGAACCGCGTGGTCGTCCTCGCCGCCGGCACGGGGAACCCCCACTTCACGACCGACACCGCGGCCGCCCTCCGCGCGACCGAGCTGGGCTGCGAGGTCCTCCTCAAGGCCTCGAAGGTCGACGGCGTCTACAGCGACGACCCCCACAAGAACCCCAAGGCGAGGAAGATCGACCGGCTCACGTATCTCGACGTCCTCAACAAGCGGCTCGGCGTCATGGACGTGACCGCGATCTCGATGTGCATGGAGCATCGGCTTCCCATCATCGTCTTCAACCTGAGGAGCGAGGGGAACATCGTGAAGGCGGTGGCCGGCGAGCCGATCGGGACGATCATCGGGAGCGACGAGAAGGGATCCAGGGCCAAGAGGTAGGGAGGAGCGCATGCCCTACGACGACATCGTCCTCGAGGCCGAGGACAAGATGGAGAAAGCCGTCGCCGTGCTCGCCGACGAGCTCCGCGGCGTCCGCACGGGCCGGGCCTCGGCGGGCCTGGTCGACCAGCTCAAGGTCGAGGCCTACGGCACCACGTCGCCCCTCAAGGCCCTCGCCTCGATCACCGTCCCCGAGCCCCGGATGATCATGGTCAAGCCCTTCGACCCCGGGACCGCGAACGACATCGTGAAGGCCATCCAGAAGTCCGAGGTCGGGCTCACCCCGCAGTCCGACGGCAAGATCATCCGCCTCGCCGTCCCGCCCCTCTCCGAGGAGCGCCGGAAGCAGATGTCGAAGCTGGTCCGCGAACAGGGCGAGAAGGCCAAGGTCTCCATCCGGAACATCCGCCGGGAGGCCAACGCGACCGCCGACGCGGAGGAGAAGGGAAAGACGGTCTCCGAGGACGAGGCCAAGCGGACGAAGGAGGAGATCGACCGCCTGACCAAGGACTTCGAGGCGAGGATCCAGGAGACCGTCGACAAGAAGACCAAGGAGATCATGGAGATCTGAGGCGGCGCGCGCCGAGCGGCGCCCGAGGGATGAGCGACAACGTGCCCGCGCCCTCCTACGGGGTGGAGCTGCTGTACGAGGCGCCTCCCCGGCTTTCCTCCGGGGATCTCCTGGCCGCGCTTCGCGACCGGCTCGGAGCCGCCGAGGCCGCGGACGACCCGACGGCCCTCCTTTTCGACTTCCCGGACCTCGCCGATCCCTCGCGGGAGGGCGGGCGTCCGGCCGGGATCGCGGTCGAGCCGACCGTCGATCCGCTCGACGAGATCGAGACGGCCGAGGCGCTCGGGGGGACGCGGGACTGGCCGGGCGCCGAGGCCGCGGTTCGCCGCCATCGCGCCCGGCTGATCGTGGTGGACCGCCGCGCTTCCGCGATCCCGTACAAGAACCGGATCCGGATCTTCCGCGACGGGCTCCAGGCCGTGATCGGCCTCGGGGCCCCCCTGGCGATCTACTGGAAGCCGGCCGCGAAGCTCGTGAATCCCGGCCTCTTCGGACGCCCTCCCCGCCCCGGCGAGAAGCCGGACCCCCTGCGCGACCTCGTGGGCCTCCGTCTCCTTCCCGCCCCGGGCGGCGGCGCCTCGATGATCCTCGACACCGTCGGCCTGTCGCCGCTCGGCCTGCCGGACTTCGAGTGTCCCGTGGGCGGCGCGGATCCCTCGCCCACCGAGCCCTTCCTCCTCTCGCTCGCCCGCTACGTCTTCGACCTGGGGGACGTGATCCCCGACGGGCGCGTCGTCAAGGGGCCCGACGGGAAGACCCGCTACGCCTGCGTCCGCGGCCGCTCGTCCCACCCTCCCGACCGCGCCGTCCTTTCCCTCCGCCCCGCCTGAGCTCACCCAAATCAAACTGGATGATTTGGGTTCATCTCGAAGGCGAGGTGGGTGAAGCCCTCCAGGCCCTCGATCCCGGCCGGGTCCTGCGGGACGTTCTCGACCGGCGCGACCGGCGGCCCCGGGATCTGCTCGTAGCCCACCCCCAGGTTCCTGAACCCCTCGCGCTCGACGATCCCGTTGAGCTCGTAGCGGGGGTGGGAGCGGTCGAGGCTGCGGTCGGCGGGCGTGTCCTGGTAGGCCTTCCCCTCCCGCTCCTCGCCGTCCACGTACCGCGCGTAAAGCCAGAATCCGGCGCCGTCCAGGACCTCGATCCGCCAGACCTCGCCGACCGTCCTCGAAAGCTCGAGCCCGAGGCGCTCGTCCGCGTAGCCCCAGCGCTCCCTCACCTCGTTGCCGTAGTAGCGGAACTCGTGGATCCCCGTCCAGCGGCCCAGGCGGGGAGAGATCCAGTAGAGGCGCATCCGGCCCTCGTGGATCTCCTTCATGCGCCGGGGGTGGCGGTCCGGGGTCATCTCGACCCTTCGAAACCCCTTCTCCCCGAGGTGCCTCGCGAGGGCCTCCGCGACCGCCCCCGGCTCGGCGTTGACGTAGAGATGACCGAATCCCACGTCTCGTATCATAGACATGTGGCGGACCTGCGTCATCCTGGGCCTGCTCGGGCAGGCGGATCCGGAGGCGGCCGACGACTACGCGTTCTGCCGCCGCGTCACCCTCGACCTGGCCGGCCGCCTCCCCAGCGCCGACGAGGCCCGCGCGTTCGCGCGTTCGAAGGACCGCCCGAAGAAGGTGGACGAGCTCCTCCGGTCCCCGGACGCCGCCCGATACCACGCCGACCTCTGGATGCAGTGGCTCCTGGACTGGGACTTCGAGAACCGCGACTTCTACCGCTTCAAGGCGGGCGAGCTCCACGCCTGGCTCCGGGAGGGCTTCGACCGGCCCTTCGCGGAGACCGTCCGGGCGCTCGTCGTCCGCGAGGGCCCCGCCGGCAACTTCGCCCGGAAGCACCTGGACGGCGGCGAGCCGCCCGTCAAGCTCGCGCTGCTCAACGCCCGGCTCTTCCTGGGGCGCGACCTCCGCTGCGCCCAGTGCCACGACCATCCCTCGCAGAAGCTGACCCAGGAGGAGTTCTGGGGCTTCGTCTCGTTCTTCGGCGAGGGCGGAGGGGGGATCCGGGACCACCTGGGCGAGAAGCGGGTGCCGGCCCGCTACTTCGACGGGCGGGAGGGCGGGGAAAGGCCTCTCGAGGCGCTGGCCGGGTTCGTCGATCCCCGCCCCGCGCTCGCCGAGCGATACTGGAAGCTCCTCATGGGCCGGCCCGGCCGCCCGGGGGGGCTCGAGCAGGCGGCCACGCCCCGCGAGCTCCTCCGCGCGATCGTCTCCCTCCCGGAATACCGCGCGAAGAAGGGGCCGCTCAAGCTCATGAACCCCGTCCAGTTCATGAACGCCTTCGCCTCGGTCTTCGACCTGGGCGAGGCCCACCGCCTCCTCCAGGAGAAGGCCATGAAGAGCGACAAGGTCCGCGAGGCCTTCAAGGAGGAGGAGGTCCTCCGGCTCTTCTTCCACAAGTGGGCCCGCGACATGCTCCTCCCCAAGGGCCAGAACCCCGAGGAGATCCAGGCCGCGGGCACCGTCCGCCTCTCGCTCAAGCTCATGAACAACCAGAAGGTCGCGAACTACTACTCCATCGGCTGGGGGACGCTCCGCAAGGTCCTCCACCAGAAGGTCCGCGCGGCCGACCGTCTCGAGGAACTCTTCCTCACGGTGATCGGCCGCCCGCCCACCCGGGAGGAGCGCCAGGTTTTCGCGACGAAGACCGACTTCGACTACGAGGACGTCTTCTGGGCGCTGGTCAATTCGGCGGAGTTCATCTTCGTCTCATGACCGTCCAGAGTCCACTGTCCAGAGTCCAGAGTCGGGTCCCCCCCAGCCCCCCGGGGGGGAGAGTGGACCGTCGTCAGTTTGTGCGCTTGACGGTCGGCGGGGGACTGGGGCTCCTCGCCGCCAAGCTCGGGCTCTCCGCGCAGGAGACGCGGGCCGGGGGCCCGGGAAAGTCGTGCGTCCTTCTCTGGCTCGCGGGCGGCCCGAGCCAGGTGGACACGTTCGACCTCAAGCCGGGGCTCACGCCCTTCAAGGAGATCGAAACGGCCGCCCCGGAGATCCGGATCAGCGAAGGCTTCCCGCGCCTGGCCAAGCAGATGAAGCGGGTCTCGCTCGTCCGCACCCTCCACTCGAACGACCCCAACCACGCGACGGCGACCTACCTCCTCCACACGGGCTACCGGAAGGCCGCCGACCTCCAGCACCCGCACCTGGGGAGCGTGATCTGCCAGGAGCTGGGCGAGCGGGGCGACCTTCCGGGGACGATCGTGGTGGGCGGCGACCCGCAGTGCGGCGCGGGCTACCTGCCCGGGGACAAGGGCCCCGTCATCTTCGACCGCCTCGAGACCCCGGCCGAGGACGTGAAGCCCGCCTTCTCGAAGGAGCGGCTCGAGAAGCGCTGGCGGATGCTCGCCGCCCTCGACCGGACGTTCGGCGAGGCCCGCGACGAGCGCCTCGTCGACGAGCGCCGCCGCTCCTACGAGCGCGCCTACCGGGTGCTCAGCTCCGATAAAGTGAAGGCCTTCGACCTCTCCCGCGAGGAGCCCGGCCGATACGGGAGCTCCCCCTTCGGGCGGGCCTGCCAGCTCTCGCGGCGGCTCGTCGAGGCGGGCGTCCGCTTCGTCGAGGTGTCCATGGGGGACTGGGACTCGCATGCCGACAACGAGGCCGCCCACCGGCCGCTCATGGAGACGCTCGACACGGGCCTGGCCGCCCTTCTCGCCGACCTCCAGGAGCGCCGCCTCCTCGACTCCACCCTCGTCCTCTGCATGGGCGAGTTCGGCCGGACGCCGAAGGTCAACGCCGCGCAGGGCCGCGACCACTGGACGAAGTGCTGGTCGGTCGCGCTCGCGGGCGGCGGAATCCAGGGCGGCCGGGTCGTGGGGGAGACCGACGGGATGGCCGTCACGAAGGGCCCCGTCTCGGTCGCCGACCTCTTCGCGACCGTCCTCAAGTCCCAGGGCGTCGACCCGGCGAAAGAGGTCAAGACCTCCGGCGGCCGCCCGCTCAGGCTCTCCGACGGCGGCGCCCCCGTGACCGGGTTGTTCTAGGGTTCCCTTTCCACCGCTTCAGGCCCGAGACATCCTCGAAGCATCTTCCCTTGGGCCACCGAACATCGACCTCGCTTTCGAGGAGGGTAATGGGGGACTGGACGACGACGCCCACTCCTTCGCCGCGACCCCAGCCATCGAAGTCATTCTTCACCCACGTTCGCGGGTTCTTGACGACCTTGTCCCCGACCCTGAGTTTCTTCATTCCTCAGAGACTACCTCCAAGTCAGTCCTGTTGGAATCGTGAGCATGAATGCACCCCGTTCGCGAGGACGCAACCACGGAGCCACGGAGTCACGGAGAAGGAATCCCGGGGCAGGTCCGAAGCGCGGCGGCGCAGCCGCCGCGGCCCCTGCGGGGCCGGCCCTTCGGGGGTCGGGCGCAGCGAGACGCCAGCGTCTGGCTGCGCCCGACCCCCGAAGGGCGCTTGGGACCGTCTCCGTGCCTCCGTGTCTCCGTGTTGGAGTTCCGGTTTCATGGCCGGTGGCGGCGTCCAGGGCCCAAGAGGCAACTCCGTGCGGCGGAGGATGCTCACGTTTCTAGTTGGACTCACTTAGATCCCCCCGGAGGGGCAGGAGAGGCCAGGGTTCCGGATTCCGGATTCGCCCGCAAGTTCTTGACTCCCCTTCGCGCCCTTCATACATTGTCCCCTCGTAAGGCAACGGTGCCTTGCAGGGGTTCGATGACGAACCCTCTGCATGGCGCCGTTTTTTTGTCGGATTCCCGGTGGGGTTTATAAGAGGGGATTGGAATGGCCAAGAAGAGCGCGGTGGCCCCCGCCAAGAAGGCGGACAAGGGCCTGAGCCCGTCGGTCACGGCGAAGGTCGCCGAGCTGAACGGTCTCATGGACAAGAAGGGCATCCGGATCATCGACCTGAAGTTCGTGGACCTGCTCGGGACCTGGCAGCACTTCTCGATCACCCGCCACGAGTTCGACGAGGGCCTCTTCGCCCACGGCATCGGCTTCGACGGATCGTCGATCCGCGGCTTCCAGACGATCGACGAGAGCGACATGCTCCTCTATCCGGACATCGACTCGGCGATCGTGGACCCCATCCTCCAGGTTCCCACGCTCTCGCTCATCTGCGACGTCCGGGACCCGATCACGGGCGAGGAGTACACCCGCGACCCCCGCTACGTGGCCCGCAAGGCCGAGGCCTACCTCAAGCAGACCGGGATCGCCGACACCTGCTACTTCGGGCCCGAGCAGGAGTTCTTCATCTTCGACAGCGTCCGCTTCGACCAGGGCCAGAACTTCGGCTTCTTCCACATCGACTCCGAGGCCGGCATCTGGAACAGCGGCCGGGAGAACAACGGGACGCCGAACCTCGGCTTCCGCCCCCGCAACAAGGAGGGCTACTTCCCCGTCCCGCCCACGGACCACCTCCAGGACATCCGCTCCACCATCATCAACAAGATGGAGGAGGCGGGCATCCGCGTCGAGATCCACCACGCCGAGGTCGCTACCGCCGGCCAGTGCGAGATCGACATGCGCTTCACGACCCTCACCAAGATGGCCGACCAGGCCCTCTGGTACCGCTACATCGTCCGGAACGTCGCCCGCCAGTTCGGGAAGACGGCCACCTTCATGCCCAAGCCCCTCTACGGCGACAACGGGTCGGGCATGCACGTCCACAGCTCGCTCTGGAAGAACGGGCAGACGCTCTTCTTCGACAAGAACGGGTACGCCCTGATCAGCCAGACGCTGAAGTGGTACATCGGCGGCCTCCTCAAGCACGCCCCGGCGCTCCTGGCGATCGCCGCGCCCACGACCAACAGCTACCGCCGCCTGGTCCCCGGCTACGAAGCCCCGGTGAACCTGGCCTTCTCCCGGCGCAACCGCTCGGCCGTCTGCCGCATCCCCATGTACTCGGACAACCCCGCGGCCAAGCGCGTCGAGTTCCGGGCCCCGGACCCGCTCTCGAACCCCTACCTCACCTTCGCCGGGATCCTGATGGCCGGCCTCGACGGCATCCAGAACAAGATCGATCCGGGCGAGCCGCTGGACGTCAACATCTACGAGCTCGCGCCCGAGGAGGCCGCGAAGGTCAAGCGCGTGCCGGGATCGCTCGGCGACGCGATCGCCGCGCTCGAGGCGGACCACGACTTCCTGCTCAAGGGCGGCGTCTTCACGAAGGACCTGATCGACACCTGGATCGGGATGAAGCAGAAGGAGATCGACGCGATCCGGCTGCGGCCGCATCCGTACGAGTACTTCATGTACTACGACCTGTAGATCCGGGGACCTGTACCGGGCGAGGCCGCGTCAGCGGCCGGGTCGAAGTGCTTCCGGAAACCCCTCCGCCGAAAGGCGGAGGGGTTTTCTGTTTTCGGGAGAGATCCGGACCCCTCGCCCGACCCGTCGCCCGATCCGTCGCCCGATCTTGCCCCATCGCCGGATCTCCTCTAGAGTGGGGACGCCATGGCCCTCTTCCTCGCGTTGGCCCTCCAGGAGCCGGTCACGGTCTCCTTCGACGACCCCCTCCGAGGCCAGTACGTGGAGGCCGTCAAGGAATGCCGGGCCGCCCAGGAGAAGGCCGCCGCCGATCCGGAGGCCGCCGAGAAGGAGCTGGGCGCCGTTCTCAAGGCGCATCCCGCCCTGGCCCTCGAGCGGCGCGTCACGGTCTACGAGCGCCCCAACGACCCCAAGACCTACAACCTCTGCCCCTGGCAGTACCGGGGCCAGGTCCGGCTGGCGCTCGCGCGCCTCCCGGGCGCGGCGGAGGCCGAGCGGCGGCGCCGCCTGGCGGAGGCCGTGGGGGACCTCGAAAAGTCCGTCTCCGAGCGGAATCTCTCGAGCGGTCCCGCCCTGCGGGAGGCGCGCCGCGAGCTCTGGCCCCTCGTCCGGGCCCGCCTCCGCCACGACGCCCCGGAGCCGGCCGCCCCGGGGGAGGCCCGCCCCCTCCTGGCCGCCCTCGAGGACCCGGGCCCGGTCGCGGCGGACCTGGCCGGCGAGGTGGAAAAGACACGCGCCTCGGCCGTCGCGCGGAAGGCCGACGCGTCCGGACGGGAGTTCCGGGAGCGCCGCGCGCAGCGCGACCTCGAGTGGGCCGACCGGCTCGAGGCGTGCGTCCGGGACCTCGCGCCCTATCGGGACGTGGCCGCCGCGCTGGCGCGCTTCCGCGAGGCGGCGGCGTTCCGCGGCGCCTTCCGGCTCAAGGTCGCCGTCCATCCCTTCGCCGAAAAGATCGTCCTCCGCCGGGAGGGCCATCCGGTTCCGGTCCCGGCGCACGCCACGCCGCTCGCCGTGCCCGGCACCCTCGAGATCGGCGCCTTCGAGATCGAGCTGCACCACCCGAAATGGGGCGTCCGGAAGCGGCCCGTCCCGGCCGAGGAGCTCCGGGACGGGAAGACCTACGTCCTCTCGGGGGACGTGGAGAAGGGGGTCTTCGCCCTCACGGCGCTAGACTGAGCCTGGAGAAGACCGAGAGGATCCGGGGGCCGAACTCGCCCGGGTTCTCGGGGCCTCCCAGCCCCTTGAGCTTCGCCGCGACCGGCCGGAGCCCCTCGGCCGCCTCGTCCTCCGACGCCTCCCCCAGGAGCGCGAGCTGGGCGCGCGCCACGATGAGCCGGGTATAGAGCTCCCGCCTGGACTCGCGGCTCACCCCCTTGGGAAGGTCCAGCGCCTCCAGCGCCGCGGCGGTCTTCTGGAGCCGCGCGACGGGATTCGGGTCCAGGAGGCAGGCGGAAATCGTGAGCCCGTCGAGTTCCGCCAGGTCGCGCGGGAACTCGCCGGCCGGGCGCGCGAGCGCGGCGTCGTGGTCCTGGAGCGCCGGATGGCGTTCCCGGAACCCGGGGGGCAGGCCCTCCAGGAACGTTTTCCAGCGGCCCAGGAGATCCCCGTATTCCTTCCGCAGCCGGTCCCGGACCTCGCGCGGCGCGTCCTGCGCCTCGTCCGATTTCGCCTGGGCCTCCGCCGAGAGCGCCCGCCACCCGACGCGCTCGACCGCGAGGAACCACGGGTTCTCGCCCCTTTCGACGAGCGGCGCGGCCGCGGCGGCCATCGCGAGCGCCCCCTCCCTCGCCCCCGCGCGCGCCCAGTCGAGGACGGGGTGCTCCACGGCGAGCATCTCCGCCGGGTCCACCCTCATCGCCGCGTCGATCCGCGCGGCGTCGAGCTCCAGGAGCTCCCGCTCGGTCCGGAGGCCCTCCAGGAGCTGGCGGAGCGCGGGGAGCCGCCCGTCCAGGTGCGCCCGGCAGGCCGAGCGCGTCTGGCCCAGCATCTCCGCTCCTTTCCCCTGCGGCAGCCCGTCCGCTCCCTCGAGGAGGCGGGCGGCCGAGGCGAATCGGTCCAGCGCCACGAGCTTCGACCATTCGGAGCCGAGCGTCGCGAACGGGTCCGGGACGGGCTCGGGGAGGCGAGCGGCCTCGACGGGCGGCTGGGGCGTCAGGAGCGGCGGCGGGGGGGGAGGGGAAGGCCACGCGGCCCAGGCCCCCACGGCCGCGGCGGCCCCCAGGACCGCCACGGCCGCGAGCGGCCCCGCCCTCCGGCGCGCCCGGCGCGCCGCCCTCGTGATCGAGCTCGGCAGCCTCGCCTCGACGGGCTGGCTGGACGCGAAGCGCTCGAGGTCGTCCGCCAGCGCCGCCGCGTCCGGGTAACGGTCGCGCTTCTCCTTGGCCATCGCCTTCAGCACGATCCGCTCGAGGTCCGGCGGGATCGCGGGGTTGAGCTTCCGCGGCGGGTCGGGTTCCCGGAGGGTGACCTGCATGAGGACGTCGACCGCGCTCGCGCCCGTGTAGGGCTGGGCCTTGCAGAGGACGGCGTAGAGCGAGGCGCCGAGCGAGTAGACGTCGCTTTGCGCGTCCACCTCCTCGTGCTGCCCCCGCGCCTGCTCCGGCGCCATGAAGGCGGGCGTGCCCACCACGACTCCCGTCCCGGAGATCGAGGTGTCCAGGAGCAGCGACTTGGCCAGGCCGAAGTCCATGACGTAGGGCCACCCCTTCGGCGTGAGCATGAAGTTCGTCGGCTTGAGGTCGCGGTGGACGATCCCCTCCTGGTGGGCGGCGTCCACCGCCCGGGCGATCTTGGCGAAGAGCCCCGCCCACTCGGCCGCCGGGAAGTCGGCCGCGGCCATCGTCTGGCCGTCGATGAACTCCATCGCGAGATAGCGGACCAGGGGGCGGCCCGGGGCCATCGAGAGCGCCTCGCCGAACTCGTAGATCGCGGCGATGTTCGGGTGCCGGAGCCGCGCGGCCAGCCGGGCCTCCCGCTCGAAGCGCGCGAGGTCGTCGCCCCGGGGGGCGTCCACGAACTTGATCGCCGCCCAGCGGGCGAGTTTCCGGTCCCAGGCCTTCCAGACCGTCCCCATTCCTCCCCGCCCGAGCTCCCGCACGAGGATGTAGTGGTTGAGCTTCCGGGTCGGGTCGTCCTTGCAGGGCTCCACCTCCTCCGGCAGGGCATCCAGCCCCCGCGAGGAGGACGGGGGTTTCATCACCTCCTTGAAGAGCCCCACGCAGGCGGTGTGGTCGGGTCCGGAGGCCTGCCCGCAGAAGGGACAGGGCCGGAGGGTTTCCGCGTCGTTCGTCTCGGCCATCGCCGCGGCCGATTATACGCGGACGGATTCGGACCGTGTCAATGGAAGAGGTTGACACGGGGGCCGGACGGACGCTAGCATCCTGGCGCCTCCCGGGGGGGAAAGGGTGACACGGATGCACGGAGGCCTCCGCAGCGTTCCCGCTCTCGTCGCGCTCACGCTCCACCTCTGGGCGGCCGACGCCCGCGCGCAGGACCAGCAGCTCGGGGCCCGGACCAAGGCCATGGGCGGGAGCTACACGGCCTTCGAGGACGACCCCGTTCTCGTCTGGTTGAACCCCGCCGGGATCGCCCGCCAGTCCGACCAGATGTCGATCGCCTACCAGACCTACACCGCCTACACCGTGCACGAGGACCCGGGCGTCACCTCCGCCGACCCCACCCGCTTCACGGTCGAGCCCGAGACGGTCCTGGCCGAACCCGAGATCATCCCCTCCTACCTCGGATTCGTCTTCCAGCTGGGCCGGCCCGAATCGCAGATGGCGATGGGGATCTGCTTCGCCCGGCCCTACAACCTGACCTACGCCATGGGCGGCCTGACCGGCCCGGGCCCCGCGTCGCCCGAGTCGAGCTTCGAGATGGAGGAGTCGCTCGCGCGCCTCCGCGTCGCGTTCGCGAAGGACTTCCGCTTCCGCCCGGCCGGCGAGGCGGGCTTCCTCCCCCACGTCTCGCTCGGCCTCGGGCTCGACCTGGGCATCGAGCGGTGGAAGTTCTCCAGCCCGTCCGGCGACCGCAGCGGCAACAGCATCGCGCCCGGAGGGGGCCTGGGCGTCCTCCTGGGCGTCTACGAGGACCCGGAGTCGTTCCTCCTGAACTTCGGGGCCGCCTACCAGAGCGCCGTCTCCTTCGACTTCGCGATCGACCCCGCCCGGCTTCCCGCTTTCGACATGCCCCAGCAGCTCAACGCCGGGCTCACCCTCTACCTCTACGGGAGCTTCCCCCTCCGCGTCACCGTCGACTTCCAGTGGCTCGACTGGAGCGAGACCGCCCAGGAGCCGAACTTTCCCGGATACGAGACCTTCGAGGACGCCACCAATCTCTCCCTCGGCTTCGAATACAAGCTCGAGGCCGGCGAGAGCGTGATCCTCCTCCCCCGCCTCGGCTACCGCCGCTTCCAGGCGCCCTGGGAGGACAAGGACGACCTCCCCGCTACCGGCGCCTTCAAGCTGGTCCTGGACACCGACGGCGAGACGTTCGACATCGCGACGTTCGGCCTGGGCGTCTCCTGGACGACGGAGGCGAACAAGATCCGGACGATCGACGTGGCGGGCGACGTGGGCGGCGACTCGTGGAACGTGGCCGTGGGGTATACCCATGAGTTCTAGGCGGCTGGCCCTGGCGGCGCTCCTGTCGGCGCTTCCCGCCTGCGATCCGCAGGACGTCAACGAAGGCGACTTCGTCTTCGCGGCCACCGTCCGCGCCTCGGTCGGCGCGGGGGGGCTCCAGTCGGACGGCGACTCCTTCGAGCCGCGCCTCTCCGGCGACGGCGTCTTCGTCGTGTTCGTCTCGCGGGCCAGGAACCTCGTCGCCCTGGACACGGGCGGCCTCGAGAACGTCTTCCGCCGGAATCTCCGGACGGGGATCATCGAGCTCGTCTCCGCGGGGCTCCTCGGGGTCGCCTCCGACGGCTCGAGCGACCAGCCCTCCGTCTCCGGCGACGGGAATCTCGTCGTCTTCCGCTCGGCGGCCACGAACCTCACGGCGGATCCCGACGCGGGGATCGAGGACATCTTCCTCCGCGACATGGCGGCGGGGACCACGGTCCGCGTCACGGAGGCGATGGGCGGAGGGGAAGCCGACGGTCCCAGCTCCTTTCCCGCGATCTCGTCCGACGGGCAGTCCGTCGCCTTCCAGTCGGACGCCACGGACCTCGTCGCGGGGGACGGGAACGGCCTCACGGACGTCTTCCGCCGCGCCCTGCCCGCGGGCGCCGTCGAGCGCGTGTCCGTCTCGGAATCCGGCACGGAAGTTTCCGCGGGCTCCGTCGCGGGATACGCCCCCTCGATCTCGGCGGACGGGTCCGTGGTGGCCTTCGTCTCGGACTGCACCGACATGGTCGCCGGGAAGGGCGGCTTCTTCGAGGACGTGTTCGTGCGCGACTTCAACGCGCTCGTCGCGCCCTTCACGGTGCGGATCTCCCAGGCTCTCGGCGGCGGGGACGCCCTGGGCAACAGCCAGTCCCCCTCGATCTCCGCCGACGGCCGCTTCGTCGCGTTCAGCTCCGACGCGCCCGACATCGTGGTCGTCGATCCCGACTTCCAGTTCGACGTGTTCGTCTGCGACCGGCAAACCGGCCTCACGGTCCTGGCTTCCGTGAACTCCGGGGAGGCGCATACGACCGTCGACTGCGAGGCGCCTTCGTTGTCGGGCGACGGCCTCCTCGTCGCCTTCCGGAGCTTCGCGTCGAACCTCGTGACGGGGGACACGAACGGGATGCGGGACGTCTTCCTGCGCGACCTCGGCAAGGGGACGACGATCCGGCTCTCGGTGAGCACGCTTGGGACCCAGACGAACCCGCCCGACGGCTCCACCCAGCAGTCGATCTCGAGGGACGGCCGCTTCGTGGCCTTCGTCTCGGAGTCCGCCGTGCTCGTGGGGGACGACACGAACGGCCTCCAGGACGTCTTCGTCCGCGGCCCCCTCCGGTAACGCGCGCCCCGGGCCGCCGCCTACTGGAGGATGTCGATCTGGACGATGTCCGCCCTGTTCGCCTGCTCGGTCATGTCCACGTCGGTGATCCCGTTCATGGGGACCATGACGCGGAACTTGAGCTGCCAGGTCTCGTTCAGGCCGTTGGTCGACGTGGTCCGCGCGACGCGGATCGAGAGCGTCCGGAACCCTCCCGCGTCGGTGACCTTGTACTCCACCAAGCGGTTCGCGAACGTGCCGGGGGGGATCGTCTTCCAGGCGGTCTGCACCTGCGCGACCGGGATGACGTAGCTTTCGGTCCCCCTGCAGAGCGTGGTCCGGATGCTGTTCGGGGGTACCGCGTCGACCCTCGGGAACTTGGTGTAGAACTCCCCCTGCGAGTAGTTCGCGAGGAAGACCATGACGTGGCCGGTCATCCAGTTCACGTCCTCGATGTGGTACCCGTTCGGCAGCGGCGTGATCGTGGCCATCCTGATCCTCCCAGATCCCTCTTCAAATCCCGGGTGACGGCGATCCTAGCGCCGGGCGCCCTCGGCCGTCAAGCCGTCGGCGGTCCGCGCGCCGTCCTTCCATCAGAAGAAGCTCCATCCGGGACACGAGCTCGGGCACCTCGAACGGCTTCGACAGGAAGTCGTCCGCGTTGGACTTGCGCTTCCAGTAGTCGTCGCTCATGCCGACGGTCTTCGTGATCGAGGTCACGATGAGGACCGGGATCCGCCGGGTCGATTCCTCGCGCTTGATCTCGGCGCAGACGTCGAAGCCGCTCCGCCGCGGGAGGAGGGCGTCCGTCACGACGAGGTCCGGCGGGGACTGGATCACCCGCCGGAGCGCGTCGGCGCCGTCCGGGGACTCGTCGACCTCGTAGCCGCGCCGGCGGAGCAGGTCGGCGAGAAGCACCCGCGTGTCCGGCGCGTCGTCCACGAGGAGGATGCGGGGCTTCGATCCGGCCACGACGGGTTGATCGCGGCCGGCGGGCCCCGCCTTTCACCCTTTCTACAGGTCCTGGAGGAGGCTTCTCGCCTCGCCGGCGACCTCGTCCCGGTTGGCGTACTCGGCGATCAGCTTCTCGATCTCCTGCCGGAGACGCTTCTTGCCCCGGTGGATGTAGTTGGTGACCTCCGTCTCGCTGCGGGCCATGGCCCGGCCGATCTCCTGGTAGCTCATCCCCCGCATCTGGAGCCGGAGGGCCGCCGTCGCGGGCTCCTCGCCCATGCTCTCGAAGGCCTGGGCCATCAGGTGACGCACCCACGCGCGGTCGAACTCGGCGTCGGACTCGATCGTCGACGGGATCTCGCAATCGTCGAGGGACACCTCGCGACGCCGGTCCCGAGCGGCCGCGTATTCCCTCCGGTGGAAGGACGACAGGACATGCCGGGTCACCGTGAGGAGGAGGGCCCGGAACCGGCCCTTCCGGGGGTCCACGCGGTCCAGGAATCCCGGGTGACAGACCCGCACGAAGACCTCCTGGACCAGGTCTTCCGCGTCCTCGTGCCCCAAGCCCTGGCGGCGGAAGTAGTCGTACACGGGCTGCCGGTACCGGCGGACGACCACGTCCTTGACCTTCTCGGGGTCCTTCCGGGCCTCCAGGAGCACCGTCCAGACCGAGCTGGGAAAACTCATCCGGAGTTCCGCCGCGACGAAAGGAAGGCCGCGGGCCGGCGATTGTACCTGAGGCGGGACGGGACGGGACGGCGGAAGCCCTTGCGATGCGCGGCCAAGTCGGACCTCCCGGCGGACCTCCGCGGAGTCGTCGGAAGCGGTTATACCCTCCGATGCGGCGGCCGTCCACCGGAATCCCGTCCGGAACGGCCGGGGAGAGACGAGGACGATGATCGCGAGCGCGGCCCCGCGCGCCGGGGCCTCCGGAACGCGGACGGGTATCTTTCAGGAGGCGGGAACGGTGGGCGTGTTGGAAGGCGATCTCGCCGTCGTGGGGTTCGCCAACCTGTTCCAGGTCCTTCTGGGCGGCGGCTGCGAGGGCGTCCTGAGCCTTTCCCGGAACGGCCGGGAGAAGGCGCTTCACCTCGGGCCCCGGGGCATCCGTCTCCTGCGCGGCGGTCGCCATCGCCGCCCGATCGGACGCTTCCTCCTCCTCAGCCGGCGCGTGAGCCCGGAAGGCCTCGACGCGCTCCTGCTGGAGCAGCGGCAGTCCGGCCTCCCCCTCGGCGAGATCGCCCGCCGCAAGGGCATCCTCTCGCCCGAGACCATCCAGGGCGTCCTCCGCCGGCAGCTCGCCGACGAGATCTACGACCTCTTCACCTGGACCGACGGGACCTTCCGCTTCGAGTCCGCGGCCGTCCCGCCGCTGGGCGAGAGCGCCCTCTCCCGGGTGACGCTCGACGCGGACGCCGTCGCCATCATGCTCGAGGCGGCCCGGCGCGCCGACGACCTCGAGCGCGTCCAGGCGCTCCTGCCGGACCAGGGCCTCGTCCCCGAGCGGGTCGTCTCCCGGGTCGTCCTCGACGACTCCGCTCCCGACCCGGAGGCCCTCGAGGAGGTGGCCGGGCTCGTGGACGGCCGACGATCGGTCGCGGAGATCGTGGAGGCCTCCCTCCACTCGACGTTCGGCGTGCTCGCGGCCCTCCTGTGGCTGCGCGACCGGGGCGCCATCCGGCTGCTCGACCCGCGCTCCATCCGGGAGGTGCCCGCCTGATCCCGACCTAACCAACCCGGGCATGTCCAATGCCCGACCCCAGACCCAGGGCCCCGAAGTCACCCTCGGGGCCCTATTTTTTTTCCGACGGCCGCGGGCCCGGACGCCCCGTCTTCCGCCACTCCGCACGGGCGACCGGGTTAGTGTAGGTGGAAAGGAGCCGACTCCCGATGAAGATCCGCGCGATCCCGGTCCTCCTCCTCGGCGCCGCGGCGCTCCTCGGGGCGCGCGCCCCGGCCGGCCCGCCCAACATCGTCTACCTCGTGCTCGACGAGTGGGGCTACTACGAGTGGTCCGCGATGGGCCACCCGGTCTTCAAGACGCCGAACTTCGACCGCCTGGCCGCCGAGGGGATGCGCTTCACGCAGCTCCTGGCGGGCGGGAACGTCTGCGCCCCCACGCGCTGCGCCCTCATGACCGGGAAGCACGGCGGCCACATGACGGTCCGGATGAACGGGGGCGGGCTCGCCCTCCGGCCCGGGGAGGACACGATCGCCTCGCTTCTCAAGAAGGCGGGATACGCGACCGGCGGCTTCGGGAAGTGGGGCCTGGGCGACCGCGGGACGACCGGGGTCCCCGAGAAGCAGGGCTTCGACGTCTTCTTCGGCTACTACCACCAGGTCCACGCCCACAGCTTCTTCCCCAACTACCTCCTCCGGAACAGCGAGAAGGTCCCGCTCGAGGGGAACACCGGCGACTTCCACGTCGGGAAGACCTTCGCCCAGGACCTGATCTTCAAGGAGTCGATGGACTTCATCCGGAAGAACAAGGACCGGCCGTTTTTCGCGTACCTCGCCTGGACGCCCCCGCACGGCCGCTGGGGGATCCCCGAGACCGACCCCGCATGGAAGAAGTACAAGGACGCCGCCTGGGACGTTCCGGGGGCCCGGCGCCTGGACGACGCGCGGATCTACGCCGCCATGGTCGAGATGGACGACCGGCAGGCGGGCGCCGTGCTCGACCTCCTGAAGGAGCTCGGGCTCGATGAGAAGACGCTCGTCGTCCTGACGGGCGACAACGGCGGCCTCGAGTACTTCAAGAGCGAGAAACACCCCGACGGCTTCTTCGCCCCGAACCGCGACCCCCGGACCGGGAAGCGCTTCCGGGGCGGGAAGGGGAACTTCTACGAGGGCGGGCTCCGGGTGCCGGCGATCGCGCGCTGGCCGGGGAAGATCCCCGCGGGCGCGGTGAGCGAGCACCTGGGCTACTTCCCGGACATGCTCCCCACGCTCTGCGAGCTGGCGGGGGTCGAGGCGCCGAAGGACACGGACGGGATCTCGCTCGTCCCCACCCTCCTCGGCGAGGCCGCAGCCGGGCGGAAGCAGGCCCAGCACGAGTTTCTCTACTGGGAGGACGGCCGGAGCCGCGCGGTCCGGAAAGGCCCGTGGAAGGCGATCCTCCCCGCGCGGGCCAAGGCCTTCGAGCTCTACCACCTCGAGGAGGACGTCGAGGAGAAGGTCGACCTCGCGGCGAGGCATCCGGAGATCCTCAAGGAGCTGGCCGCCCTCGCGGAGAAGGCGAGCGAGCCGGTCCGTCCCGGCCAGGTGCTCGACCCCGAGCTTGGTTTCAAGGGACACCCGGAGAAATAGCCCATGACCCGCTTCCTCGCGCTGCTCCTCTCGGCCCTCGGCGCCTGCGCCGCGCGTCCGGGCGACGGTCCCGCTCGGCCCCCCGACATCCTCTTCCTCTTCGCCGACGACCAGCGGGCCGACACGATCGCGGCCTGGGGGAACCCGCACCTCCGGACGCCGAACCTGGACGCGCTCGTCGCCCGGGGCTTCAGCTTCCGGTCCAACTACTGCCTGGGCGCGGGGCAGGGGGCGGTCTGCGTCCCGAGCCGGGCGATGCTGAACACCGGCCGCGCCTATTTCCGGATCCCGATGGACCTGAAGGGCGAGAAGCTCCTCCCCGAGCTGCTCGGCGAGCATGGCTACGTCACCTTCGGGACGGGCAAGTGGCACAACGGTCCGGAGTCCTTCCTCCGCGGCTTCCAGCGCGGGAGGAACGTCTTCCTGGGCGGCATGAGCGACCACTTCAAGGTGCCGCTCCAGGACGTCTCCCCCGAGCGGACCTTCGTCGGGAAGCGGACGGGCGAGAAGCACTCGAGCGAGCTTTTCGCCGACGCGGCCGTCGAGTTCCTCTCGACCTACAAGGAGGAGAAGCCCTTCTACGCCTACGTCGCCTTCACCGCCCCGCACGACCCGCGCGACCCGCCCGCGGCCTACCGGGAGGAGTACTACAAGAAGCGTCCGCCGCTTCCCGCGAACTACCTCCCCCAGCACCCCTTCGACAACGGCTCGGTCACGGGACGGGACGAGAACCTCGGGCCCTGGCCGCGGACGAGGGAGCTCGTGAGCGACCAGCTCTGCGAGTACTACGGCCTGGTCACGCACATGGACGAGCAGATCGGCCGGGTCCTGCGCGCGCTCGAGGCGTCCGGCCGCGCGAAGAACACGGTCGTCCTCTACGCCGCCGACCACGGCCTGGCGATGGGGAGCCACGGGCTCCTCGGCAAGCAGAGCGTCTACGAGCACAGCATGAAGTGCCCGCTGGTGATCGCCGGCCCGGGGATCCCGAAGGGGGAGACGCGGGCCTACAGCTACCTCCACGACCTCTTCCCGACGGTCTGCTCGCTCGCGGGGATTCCCGCGCCGGGAAACCTGGACGGGAAGTCTCTCGACGTCCTCTGGAAGGGCGAGGCGAAGTCGGTGCGGGACTCGCTCTTCCTCTCCTACGTTCGTTTCGCCCGCTCGGTCCAGGACGGCCGCTGGAAGCTGATCCGCTACCCCCAGATCGACCACACGCAGCTCTTCGACCTCGAGAGCGACCCCGACGAGATGAAGGACCTGGCGAAGGACCCCGCGCAGAAGGGGCGGATCGAGTCGCTCACGGCGCTTCTCAGGGACTGGCAGGCGAAGCTGGGCGACGGGCAGCCGCTCACGGTGCCCAACCCGAAGCCCGGCCCCGTCGACCTCACGGGCGGGAAGCGCCCCCCGGACCAGTGGCAGCCCGGGTGGATCCGGAAGAAGTACTTCGGGCTGGAGCGCTGAGCCGCGGCCCGTCTAGCGCCGTCGGGGCTCTTTCATCAGCTCGAGAAGGCGCTCCTCGGGGTTCCCGGCGAAGCCGTAGTGGCGGAGCCGGGCAAGCTCGAACGGAGTAGGCTCGCCGCCCTCCTGGGCGTGGAGGAGCATGATCTCGTCGTAGAGCGGCTCCTTCTCCCAGGTCCGCGCCGAGGCCGCGGCGGCCGGATCGGCCCCGGCGAAGGCGGCGCGCGTCGGGGCCAGGCGGCGGGCGAGGATCTCCTTCACGTTCCGCATCCCGATCTGCCGGGCGTGCTCGATGGTGCGGGACAGGTCCACGATCCGGAGATCGTCGTCGAAGGTGAGGATGCGCTCCTCGAGGCGCCGGACCCGGTCGGGCGACTCGAGGAGGTCGAGGTCGGCGAGCGCCCGCTCCGCTAATGGGGGGGCCTGGCCCTCGGGATACGGGACGCCCCGGGGGATCGCGGCCAGCTCCTTCAGGAACGGGCGCGTGCCCGCGTCCAGGAACCGCAGGACGGCGTCGAAGGAGGTCGCGTCGCCCTTCCGGCAGAGGGCCCGGTAGATCTCGCGGTGCTTCCCCGAGGGATCGCGCGCGGCGAGGTTGCCGACGGCGAAGGGCCGCAGGTGCTCGTCGCCGGCCGCGATGATGTCGAGGAGGACCTTCTCCAGGGCCGGCGTGCCGCGGGGGGCGAGGGGGAGGAGGACGAGGAGGGCCACCACGCGCTCGTGGGCGGGCGCGGCGGGATCCTCGAGCCGGCCGACGGCGAGCCGGACGGCCGGGTCGGGGAAGGCGTGGGCGAAGAGCCGGACCTCCCGGGCGTGGCCCGAGAGCTGCTGCTCGAAAAGGGTGCATCCTCCCGCGTCGCGCCTCGGAGGACCCGGTTGCGGACGGTGGAAGTCGAGGATTCGTCGGAAGAGGGCCTCGATCTCCGCGGGCGGCGTGCGCGCGGGCCGCTTCATGGTGAGCGGGGAAGGAGGCGGGGGAACGGGCTGCGTCGGGCCCGGTTCCTGCGGGCCGGCTCCGGCCGCCGCGGCGGCGAGGCCAAGGAGGGCCGCGAACGCTCTCAGTTCCACGAGGTCGATCCTCCTCCCGGGACCCGCTCAGCGGATCTTCGCGTCGGGAAGCTCTTTCTTTACGCCCTCGTCGAGGGGCATCTTGTCGGGGACGGCGCCGGTCTCCTGGAGGAGCCGGGCGAGCTCGGCCTGGAGCTCCTTCACGACGGGGGCGAGCTCGGGGTCGCCGATCCGGTTCCGGGTCTCGTCGGGGTCGGCCGCGATCTCGAAGAGCTCGGCGGGGTGGCGATCGGGCCCGCCGTCCCCGTGGGGATACCGGACGTACTTCCAGCGCTCGGTCCGGACGCCGCGGACGTTGGGCGTGTAGGGGAACTGCTTCTCGTAGTTGTAGTGGTAGAGGAAGCTCTTCCGCCAGCCGGGGTCGGGCTCGCCGCGGGCGATCTTCCGCCAGCTCCGGCCGTGCGACTCCGTGAAGGCCGGGAGGCCGCAGAGGTCGAGGAGGCTGGGCGCGAAGTCGGTGGTGAGGACGAGCTCTTCCACGACCCGCGCCCGCCCGGGCGCGACGAGGCCCGGGTAGCGGACGACGACGGGGATGCGGATGCTCGCCTCGTGCATGGTGCGCTTGTCGATCATCCCGTGCTCGCCGTTGAGGAGCCCGTTGTCGCCGGAGAAGACGACGACGGTCCGGTCGAGCTCGCCCCGCTCGCGGAGGAGGGCGAGGAGGCGGCCCACGCTGTCGTCGACCGAGAGGATGGTCCCCCAGTAGGCGCGGGTCATGGCGGCGAAGTCTTTCACCGCCTCGGGGCTCCGGTCCGGCCACTTCTTCCGGTAGTCGAAGAGCGGCCCGTAGATCCCGTGCCAGGTGTCCAGTCGCTCCTTGTACCAGGCGGGGTTGTCGTCGAGCTGGAAGGCGGTCTCCGGGTAGCGGATCTCCTCGGCGTCGAACGCGCGCTCGTACTTGGGCTCGGGGTAGTAGAAGCTGTGGGGGGCCTTGTGGCCGAGCATGAGGGCCCAGGGCCGGCCCGCGGGCTGCTTCCGGATCCAGGCCTCCGCCATGTCGGTCACGACCGTGGTGTAGTAGCCCTTCACGACCCGGCGCTCGCCGCCGTCGAAGCGGAACTCGGTGTCGAAGTACTTGCCCTGGCCCTTGTGGGTCACGAAGTGGTCGAAGCCGGGGCGCTTGTCGTCGTTCTCCTCGCCCATGTGGTACTTCCCGATGTAGGCCGTGCTCCAGCCGGCCTGCTGGAGCGCGCGCGGCCAGGTGGGCAGGGCGAGCGGGTACTCCGTGAAGTTGTTCGAGACCCCGTGCCGGTGGGCGTAGAGCCCGCTCAGGATGGAGGCGCGGCTCGGGGAGCAGAGCGACGTGGTGCAGAACGCGTTCTTGAAATAGACGCCCTCGCGGCCGATCCGGTCGATGTTCGGGGTCTTGATCCGCGAGCGCTCGTTCAGGCTCACGCAGTCCCAGCGCTGGTCGTCGGTCAGGATGAAGAGGACGTTCGGCCGGGAGGCCCCGGGGGCCGGCTCGCCGGGCGCCGAGCACCCGGCCGCCGCGAGGACCGAAAGGAACGCCGCCGCCGCGAATCGCTTCATGGTCGCCTCCTCCCGAACGCGCCCAGCTTAGCAAAGGGGCGATCGGGACGCTCGCGGGATCGACCGGCGCGGGCTCAGCGGCCCCAGACTTCTTTCAGGACCTCGGCGGCCTTGGGGTCGAACTCGCGGAGCTCGGCGCGGACGAAGGGGTAGAAGTCGTTCGTTCCGAACCACGCCTCCGTGGCCTCCGCGAAGTACTCCTTGTGGTCCTTGAGCGCGTAGTGCTTCTTCGTCTTCCCGCCCACGTGGAGGACGCTCTCGTACTTTTTCCCTTCCACCGCCGCCTCGTACGCGGCCTTGATGCCGGGGTGGTCGAAGCCCAGGAACCGGTCGTGGTAGGCGTGGGCCAGCTCGTGGAGGACCACGCTCGGCTGGTCGAGGCTCCAGCGGAGGAAGCGCTCGGCGTCCCCGATCTCGACGGCCTTGGCCTTCTCGGGGTTGTAGCCGTTCTTCCGGAGCCAGTCGGCGCTCGGGTGGTACTCGGCGCCCGCGCCCGTCCCCTCGCCCACGCCCAGCCAGATCGGGACCTTCCGGAGCTCGACCAAGGCCTTCTCGGGCACCGTGCGCGTGATGTCGTAGAGCTTGGTCTCGAGGAGCCGGAGCGCCTTCGTCCCGAGCTCCGCCTTCTCGCCGACCAGGACGGCGCTCACGTGGACGGTCCAGCCCTCCACGACGCGCGTCTCGGGCACGTCCGGCGCGCCCAGGGCGACGAGCGCCAGGATCCAGGATCTCGTCATGGCGTCCTCCCGCAGAGCTTGAGCATCGCCTCGCCCAGGCCGTGGCCCACGAGCGAGTAGATGCGGGCGCTCCCGAGATAGTGATAGGGCGGCTGGCTCCCCATCTTCTCCCACTCGGCCTTCGCCTCGTCGCTCGACCACTTCCGCTTCACCCAGTGCTTCTCCAGGAACTCCTCGGCCTCCCGGTCCCAGTAAGGGGTCGTGGGGACGAAGGCCACCGTGCCCTCGAACTCGGGCATCTTCGAGGGGCCCGCCTGGGCCTTCCGGAAGGCGGCCATGCGGGGGTTCTTCGCGGCCGAGGCCTCGCCGCCCACGCCGAGTTCGCCCACCACGACGGGCAGCTTCGGGGCGCCCAGGTCCTTCCGGAGGTCGCGGATCAGGTGGGCCAGGTTCGACTCGTACTCGTCCACCTTCTTCTGGTCGATCATGTCGTTCCAGCCCTGGAACCAGGCGAAGCCGGCGAGCTCGGGCTTCCGGCCCGCGAGCTCGGGGAAGTCGCGGTCCAGGTTCTCGAGCGCGCCCCGGACGAGGGCGAGCATCTCCTTGTAGGTCTCGCCCGTCTCGCCCCCCGCGCCGGGCGGGCGGAAGTTCACCGCCAGGCTCCGGCCGCCCCAGGCGGTCTTGACGAGGAGGACGGGCTCCTCGAAGGCGTCGCCCACGACCTGGCCGAACACCCACTCGGGGCCGATCTTGTCGTCGCCGGCGCCGAAGCCGGCCGTCAGCTTCCCCTTCTTCAGGGTCTTCGGGTCGCGCTGGTAGTGGATCCAGACGTCGTCCCGCACCGTGTACGAGCCGTCCGGCTTCTTGAGCTTGGCGAGCAGGTGTCCGTGGGTCGGGTGCTGTCCGAGCCGATCGAGGGTCTTGAGCGCCCCGTGGCCCTGCATGTTGGACTGGCCCGCCAGGACGAAGACCTTGAGCGCGCCTTTCGACTCCTGGGGCGGGTCCGCGACCAAAGCGAGCGCCGCGAAGAGAAGAATCTTCATGACACCTCCAGGACGGGTTTTCCGATCGCCTCGGGCCGCACGGCGATCCCGAGGCCGGGCTTCGCGGACGCCGCCATCCGGCCTCCCGCGCGACGCGGGGCGCCCTCGGCCGTGCTCACGGTCACGTAGCTGTTGAAGTCGGTGGTGGAGAAGAGGAGCTCCGGGGGCGTGCTCTGGGCAAGGTGGGCGATCGCGGCGGTGGCCACGTCGCCGCCCCAGGTGTCCTCGATCGTCATCGCGATCCCGAGCGAGGCCGAGAGGTCGCGGGCCTGGCGGGCGCGCGTGAGCCCGCCCAGCTTCGAGATCTTGAGGTTGACGACGTCCATTGCCCGGTCGGCGGCGGCGCGGACCAGGACGTCCAGGCCATCGATCATCTCGTCGAGGACGAAGGGGAGCGCCGTCCGGCGCCGGACGGCGAGGCACTCGTCGTAGGAGAGGCAGGGCTGCTCGATGTAGACGTCGAGGTCGGCCACGGCTCGGACGACGCGCGCGGCGTCGTGGGCGAGCCAGCCGGTGTTGGCGTCCGCGACCAGGCGGTCGCCAGGCTCGAGGAGCTTCCGGACGGCGCGGATCCGCTCGACGTCCACGTCGGGATCTCCGCCCACCTTGAGCTGGAAGCGGCGGTAGCCCTCGGCGCGGTAGGCGGCGACCTTGCGGGCCATCTCCTCGGGCGCCTCCTGGGAGATCGCGCGGTAGAGGCCCACGTCCTCCCCGTAGCGGCCGCCGAGGAGGGTCGCGACGGGAAGCCCCGCGGCCTGGCCCAGGAGGTCCCAGCAGGCGACGTCGACCGGGGACTTCACGTAGGAGTGTCCCTTGAGCGCCTTGTCCATGCGGCGGTTGAGCTTCTCGAGCTCGAGGGGATCCTCGCCGAGGAGCTGGGGCGCGAGCTCGGCGAGCCCCGCCCGGACGCCCTTCGCGTAGGCCGGGAGGTAGGCGGGCCCGAGAGGGCAGGACTCGCCCCAGCCGGAGAGCCCCGTATCCGTCTCGACGCGGACGAGCGTGCTGTCGAAGGCGGCGACGGACTTTCCCCCCGACCACTTGTAGCTCCCCTCGCGGAGCGGGAGCTCCACCCGATACGCCGAGATCTTCCGGATCTTCACGCGGCCCGCCCCCTTCGCCGGCACACTCCTAACGGCGGACGGAGGCCCGAGGTTGGGGGGCCCGATATCGGAAACACGACAGTTTCTTTACGATTCGCGACCGTCCTACGTGAAGGCTCGCGGATCCCTGGAACCTGCCGGGTGATGCTCAGACGTCGCAGGTCCGGACCGCGTGGCGGAGGGACTTCACCCGGTCCGCCCAGGTGGGGATGAACTCCTGGGCGAGGTAGCCCTGGAAGCCCGTCTCCACGATGGCCCGGACAATGGCGGGGTAGTTGAGTTCCTGGGTGTCGTCCAGCTCTCCCCGGCCGGGGACGCCGGCGGTGTGGTAGTGCCCGATCAGGTCCTTGTGCTGGCGGATGCGGCGGATGACGTCGCCGTCCATGATCTGGACGTGGTAGATGTCGAAGAGGAGCTTCATGCGGGGCGATCCCACGGCTCGGATCAGGTCCGCGCAGTGGTCCACGTGGTCGCCGAAGTAGCCCGGGTGGCCCTTCATGGGGTGGGAGGCGTCGCGCGAGTTGAGGTGCTCGAGGCAGACGTTGACCTTCTTCTCCTCGGCGTGGGCCATCACGGCCTTCCAGGTCTCGACGCAGTTCCGGTTCTGCTCCTCGTCGCTCATCCCCTTCACGCGCATCCCGGTGAAGGTGATGGCGCCGGGGGCGCCGACCTCGGCCGCGAGGTCGATCGCTTCCCGGAGCTTCGCGATGCAGAACTCGCGGTTCTCGGGGTTGCAGGGCCCCTTGGAGAAGCCGTGGCTCCCGGTGAGGGAAATCCCCATGCCGAGCTCCCGGATCATCGGGTAGTGCTTCCGGTCCACGCCCTCCATCGCGTGCATGCCGAGGGCCTTGCAGTGGCGGGCGAGCTCCTCGACGGGCATGGGGTTGAACGTCCAGCCCATGATGGACTGCTTGATCCGGTTGTTCCGGATGCGGAAGGAGGGGTCGTCGTCCTGGAAGGCCGCGCGGGCGCGGGCGGGGAGGGCTCCGGCCGCCGCCGCGGCGAAGGCGCCCGAGAGCAGGGTCCTGCGGCCGAGGTTCGGCATGGCTCGTCCTCCTCCGGGATGATCTTTATACCCCGCCCCGCGGGGGATGGGGCGGCGAATCGAGCCGTCGCGGGGCGGAATCGGTCGTCACATAAGGAGGATCTCGGGAGGTGTGGGATGAACGAAGCGTCGGCGGGCCTTCTTGTCGCGATCCTCCTCCTGGGCGCGCCGGTGCAGTCCGGGTCGCTTGATGCGTCTCCCGCGCAAGACGCGCGGACGAGGGAGGCGGTGGAGGAGGCCCGCCGGCTCGTGCCCGACCTGGGCTCGACGGACGGCGAGGCGAAGGAGCGGGCGCGGGCGCGCCTCGAGGCGATCGGGAAGCCGGCCCTCGAGGTCCTCGAACGGGCGCTCTACCCCGAGGAGCCGGAGGTCCGGTACCAGGCGAAGGAACTGCTCAAGGCGATCCGGTGGGCCGTCCAGGTCGAGTCGCGCGTGGCCCCCGTGCGCGAGGGGGTCCGGCGGACCCGAGAGCGCTGGGCGGCCCGGGACTTCAAGGAGATCGGGGAGGCCGCACGCGAGGCGTTCCGCCCGCTGGAGCTCGCGTTCGTGCACTACGCCCCGAAGCTCGAAGTCGGCGACCGGCTGGAGACGGACACGGAGGAGGGGCCGCGCGGATTCCGCCCGTTCGACCGGACGGGGGGACGCCGGGACCTCTTGACCGCGGAGGTCGTCCGGGCGCTCGACAAGAACGATGGCCTGGTCTTCCTGGGAGAGGCCCGGGAGCCCGTGGACCGCAGCGACGTCTTCAACTTCACCCTGCCGGACCGGAAGGGCTGGTCGGCGTGGCTGGTCGTCCAGCTCGTTTCCCGGAAGGACGGTCGCCCGGCCGCCGCCTCCTACCGGGGCGAGCGCTACCGGAGCCGGCTCCTGGCCTCATCCGAGAGCCGGCTGGTCTGGGGCATCGATCCGGACGAGGCGGACTGGGCGTCCGCCAACTTCGAAGCGGCCCTTGCGGCACAGCTTCGGGTCTCCCCGCAGGCGCGGGGAGTCCGCTTGGACGAGGTCGCCTCGGGGAGCCTCTTCCACGCGCGGGGACTTCTTGCGGGAGACCTCGTCCGGGACCTGAACGGCCAGGCCGTGCGCTCGCTGGAGGACGTCCGGGCCATCCTGGTCTCCCCCGCGTCCAAGGGCCGGACCGGCCTCAGGCTTGGGCTGGAACGTGAGGGGAGGAGCCTCGTCCTGGAGTACCGCGTCTTGCCGCGGTAGCGGGAGGCCCTCCGTTCAAGATCGAGATTCGGGGGGCGCTCAGCGGCTGCGGGACCGGGACACGTGGGGAGCCTTGCCGCTCTTGGCGCAGTGCCGGTCGATGCCGAATTTGTTCGCGCAGTCCTCCTTGTGCTCGAGCTCCGCCTGGACCTGGGCGGTGACCTCGCAGGTCCGGCACTGGTAGGTGATCTTCGCCGTGTTCGGGACCGCCACCGGGCGGTCGTGCTTCCTCCCTCAGCAGAAGATGGGCTTCTGGCCCTTCTTGGCGGGATGGCAGGAGGCCTGGAAGAAGACGTCGTACTTCAGGCAGAGGTCGTAGGTCCCGGGCTCCTCCTCGCAGCGCTTGCAGACGCCGTTGCGCATGTCGAACTCGCCCAAATCGCGCTTGCAGGTGTCGCAGCGGTACCCCTTGGCCACCTTGGAGGCGTCGCAGTCGCCCGCGGCGGAGGAGGATCCGAGGGCCGGGAGGGGGAGGAGGATCGCCGCCGCCAGGGCCTCCGCCGTGAAGATCCTCATGGTGTCCCTCCTTTCGGGCGCCGCGGGCGCTCCACCCATGATACGCCCGGGCGGGGGCCGGAGGTCCGGAAAATGATTTCTATACAAAATATTTCCGGGCCGCGCTCACGCCCGGCGGGGTCCGGGGACGCCGGCCGGATAGGTGAGGACGACGCGGTCCTTCGACTCCCGGCGGCCCTCGCAGGGGAGGAGGGCGCGCTTCGAGCGGAAGCGGACGGCGAACCATGCGCCCAGGATGGGGAAGGCGACGAGACCCGCCTTGAGCGCCGCGCCCAGGTCGCCCGGGCGGCGCGGGATCACGCCCTGGACGGAGAGCAGCACCAGCGTCCCCAGCGCCGCCGCGAAGAGCGCCGTCATCGCGAGGTCCAGCTCCCGGCCGCGGAGGAAGTGGATCCAGCAGACGGGGGCGTCGATCTTGAAGGACACGAGCCGCTCCCGGTTCGCCCAGGCGAGCGCCGGGTGGACCCAGCCGAGGATCGTGTTGGCCCCCTCCGTCCGGCGGTCGGCGTAGTCCGGGTCCTTGAACGCGACCATCCGCGTGGAGAAGGGCCGGCGGCCGCACGCGAGGCAGAAGGGGCGCCCGTCGGGGAAGACGACCGCCCGCCCCGAGAGCTCCAGCCGGAGTTCGCCCGATGCCACGGGTCCCATCCTAGCGCGGCGGGCTCAGCGGGCCCAGAGGCTCCGCGCGAACGACATCCGTTGCCGGACCTCCGCTTCGAGCGCGGCGGGAGAGGCCGCGCCCAGGCGGCGGACCAGGTAGCCGAATTCCGGGGACTCGCGGGGCGGGATCGCCGCGTCCGTCGCGTGCCCCCGCACCACCCGGAGCGCGTCGATCGCGCGCCGGAGGAAGAGGTAGGTCCTCGAGAGCTCCTCCGCGCGGGAGAGGGAAAGCCGGCCCCCCCGGGCGAGGAGTTCCAGGGCCTCGAGCGTGTGGGGCGCCCGGACGCCCGCCTCGATCTGCGAGGCCTGGACGAAGTATTCCACGTCGACCAGGCCTCCCGGTCCGTACTTCGCGTGGACTTGTCCCGGCCGGACGAGTTCGGCGGCCTGGCGCTTCCGGAGGTGGAGCAGGTTCTCGCGGTCCACGAGACGGCCGGAGTAGACGAACGCGTCCCGCGCCTCCAGGACGACGCGCCCGAGCCCCCGGTCGCCGGCCACCGGCCGGAGCTTGACCAGGGCCAGTCGCTCGAAAGGCCGCGCGGGGCCCTCCTCCCGGTAGTAGTCCCGGAACCCCGGGAGGGAGGAGGCGAGCGCCCCCGCGTCCCCGTGCGGCCGCAGGCGCAGGTCGATCCCGAAGCTCCCCTCCCGGCGGCCCCGGATCGAGGGGAGAAAGCGGCGCATGAAGTCGAGGAACGGCGCGGCCTCGCCCCCCTCGTAAACCATGAGGAGGTCGAGGTCCGAGGCGATCCCGAGCTCGCGACCGCCCAGCTTCCCGAGCCCCAGCAGGCACCAGGCGCCCGGCGGCGGCCCGCAGAGCGCCGCCGCGCGCGCCACGACGACGTCGGCCAGGTCGGAAAGCGATTCCATGAACTCCGGGAAATTGCTGCGACGCGTGATGTGGCGGAGGTCGATCCGGAACATCTCCCGGTCCTTCCACTCGTTGAGGGCCTCGAGCGTGCCGCCGGCCCTCGCCAGCTCGCGCTCGAGGCGGCCCCGGGTCTTGCGGACCTCGAGGGCGGGCGCGTCCCGGACGACCGGGAAGAGGTTCTCGTGCTGGAGGAGGAGGAAGTCCTCCCAGAGGAAGCGGCTCACCCCCATCAGGTCCGCCAGCGTCGAAAGGACGGACGCCGACCCGATCGCCCTCAGCTCGGCCGTCCAGCCGGGGCGGTCGAAGACCTGGCGGAGGAAGGCCGCGAACTGGCGGAGCGCCTGCGCCGGGTCGGGCGAGCGGGGGAGGAGGTGGGTGAACTGCTTGACCAGCGCCGCCGCCGCGCGGAGCTGCTCGACCGCGCGCTCGCGGGTGATCCTCCGGCCGTGCGCGTCGGTCACCCAGAAGGTGTCGTAGACCTCCTCCCCGAGCGTCCGGATCACGGCGCGCTCGAGGACGAGGTCGAGCGCCTCGAGCGTCGTGGAGAGCTCGAAGACGAAACCCGGGGTGTCCGACGAGCGGACGTGGAGCTCGGTCTCCCGCCCGCCCGGCTCGTTGGCGACCTCGATCCGCACGGGGAGGAGGGGCCCCCCGGCCGCCGCCCGGCGGGGTCCGCGTCCCAGCTCCTCCACGATGCGTGCCCGCGCGGCGTCGGGGTCGAGCGAGGCGAGCGCGCGGAGCTCGGCCTCGAGGTCGCCCCGGAAGCCGTCCGGGACGGCGACCTCGAAGACGGCGAGCGACTTGCGGCCCGGGCGGAGGCGGAGGAAGTCGCCGCTCCGGACGTCGATCCCGCGGGCCGCGAAGAGCCCGGAGACGAGCGGGAGGAGGCCGTCCCGCGGCGAGGCGGCGACGGTCACGGTCCGGCGCGAGGCGTCGTGCCGCTGGACGTCGACACCGAGGTCGCCGGGCCGGTCGAGCAGGTCCTGGCAGCGGGCGAGCGCCGCGGGATCGAGCCGCTCCCGGAGGGGCGCGAGCGCGGCGCTTCCCCGGCCCGGCGGGGGAGCTCCGGCGCGGGAGAGGAGGCGGTCGAAGCAGGCCCGCACGCGCCGGGAGCGGGCGTCGTACGCGTCGAGCAGCCGGTCCGGCGCGCGGGGCGGCGCGAAGCCCAGGGTCCGCGCCAGGCGTTCGAGGTCCTCCTCCTTCCGGGGCAGCCGGTGGACCTGCTGGTTCTCCATGAGCTGCATCCGGTTCTCGACGGCGCGGAGGAAGACGTAGGCGTCGCGGAGGACGTGGGCGTCGTCGGCCGCGAGGAGCTCCTCCCTCTCGAGGGCGCGGATCGCCGCGAGCGTGTTCCCGCCGAGGATCCGCGGGCGGCCCCGGCCGGCCTCGAGCTGGAGGGCCTGGACCAGGAACTCCACGTCCCGGATCCCCCCCGGGGCGAGCTTCACGTGGCCGTCCTTCTGGCCGCGGTCGACGAGCTGCCGCTCGATCCGCTCCTTGAGCCGGCGGACCTGGGTCCGGGCGGAGGCTCCGTCCGCGAGGAGGGCCGGGACCGCGCGCCGGAGGAAGCGGCTCCCCGCCTCGACGGCGCCGGCCGCGGGGCGGGCCTTGAGCATGGCCTGGCGCTCGGCCGGCTGCGCGCGGCCGGCCAGGTATGTCGCGAAGGCTCGCGTCGTCGTGACCAGCTCGCCCTCGGAGCCGTAGGGCCGGAGGCGGAGGTCGACGCGGTAGACGACCCCCTCCGAGGTGCGCTCGCCCAGGGCCCGGACCAGGCGCTGCGCCGCCTCGGTGGCGGGCCCGAGGTCCGCGGCGCGGGGAGCGAGGAAGACCACGTCGACGTCGGAGCTGTAGTTGAGCTCGCCGCCGCCCCACTTCCCGAGGGCGAGGACGATGAGGCCGGACTTCCGCCACGCGGGGGCCGCGGCGGCCAGGCAGCCGGCGGCGAAGGCGTCGGCGAGGTCGGAGAGCTGGGCCGTGACCGTCTCCACGTCGAGGAGGCCCAGGAGGTCGGCGGCCCCGATCCGGAGCGCCTCGCGCCGGTGGGCGCGGCGGAGGGCGTCGAGCTTCGCCTCGGCCTCCCGGTGGAGGCGCGCGGCCTGCGCCATCCGGCGGCGGAGCTCGCGCGCCGGGGAGGGGCGGGAGAGCCGGGCGGGGTCGGCCAGGAGGTCGAGGTGCTCGGGGTTCCGGATCAGGATGTCGGCCAGGTAGCGGCTCGAGGCCACGACGTGGACGAAGCGGTCGAGCCAGGCGGGATGCTCGAGGAAGGTCCGGTAGAGCTGGAGTCGGGAGCCGCGGGTTTCCACGAGGCGGCTGAGCTGGAGGAGGGCGGCGTCGGGGTCGGGGGAGGCGGCGAGCGAGTCGCGGAGGACGCCCGAGAGGCGGGCCAGGGCGAGCATCTCGCCCGGGTCGGCGAAGAGCTCGCGCACGCGTCGCCCGGCGGCCTCCGGGTCGCGGAACCCGGCGTCGCGGACCAGCTCGTCGAGGTCGGGAGGGACCGGGGCCGGGGGGGCGGGTCGCTCGGGCACGGGCCCGAGGATATCACGCCCGCCCGCCAGCGGGCGCAAACTCGGAGACGCCGGTCCCCGTTCCCTTATCAAAGGATGAGACCCGGGCTCCCCCTCCTGTTCTTCGCGATGCAGGGATGCGCCGGCATGGACGCTCCGGCGCCGAGGGCGGCTCCCTCCCTGGACCTGAACCTCCGGTCCGCGTCCGGCGCGAAGGCCGTCCGCTGGGAGGCCCGGAAGACGGCGTTCGTCGTCTGCGACATGTGGGACGACCACTGGTGCCGGGGCGCGGCGGCGCGGGTGGCGGAGCTCGCGGGGCCGATGAACCGGGTGCTGGCCGAGGCCCGCCGGCGGGGGGCCTTCATCATCCACGCCCCGAGCACGACGACCGGGTTCTACGGGGGGACGCCGGCCCGGCGCCGGGCCCAGGAGGCTCCTTTCTCGCCCACGCCCGTCGCGCTCTCGAAGGCCCCCCGCTGGGGGACGGCCTGGTGCTGGCCCGACGCGCCGCGCGAGCCGGAGCTTCCGATCGACGATTCCGACATGGGCTGCGCCTGCCCGACGAAGTGCGCGATCCGGGAAGCCTGGAGCCGGCAGATCGCGGCGATCGAGATCGACCCGGCGGCGGACGCGGTGACGGACGACGGTCAGGAGACGTGGAACCTCCTCGCCCAGCGCGGGATCGAGAACGTGGTCCTCCTCGGCGTCCACCTCAACATGTGCGTCCTCGGCCGGCCGTTCGCGATCCGGCAGATGGTGAAGCTGGGGAAGAACGTCGCCCTCATGCGCGACATGACGGACACGATGTACGACCCCCGGATGCGGCCGAACGTGGACCATTTCCGGGGAACCGACCTCGTCGTCGCCCACATCGAGCGCCACTGGTGCCCGTCGTTCACGAGCGTCGACCTCGTGGGCGGGGCGCCCTTCCGGTTCAAGGAGGACCGGCGGCCCTGACCGGGGCCTCGAGGGCCGGGACCACCCGCTGCTGGCTGAGGAGGAGGAGCCCTCCGCCCGCGACCATGGCGGCTCCCGAGCCGATCTGGGCGGGGCTCAGGGTCTCGCCGAGCGCGAGGGCCGCCAGGACCAGGGTCACGAAGGGGGTGACGAGGCTCACGCCCTGGGGGATCGCGGTCCCGATCCGCTGGATGGCCGCGTAGAGGAGGACGTGGGCGAGGGCGACGCCCAGGACCGCCGAGGCCGCCGTGACGCCCCAGGCCCGCGCTCCCATCTCGCCCGCCCGTCGCCAGTCCCCGAGCCAGAACATGAGGACGAGGGTCCCCGCCGAGACGTACTGCGCCACCACCCCGAAGGCCAGGACCGGCGGGTCGTGGCGCATGAAACGGCGGATGCAGGGGCTGTAGAGGCCGAAGAAGACGGCGCAGGCGAGGATGATGAGGACGCCCGTCCGGGTCGCCGCCGTGTCGAGCGCGCCGCGCCCGATGGCGAGCGCCGCGGCGCCCCCGGCCGCCAGCGCGAGCCCGGCGTGGAAGGCGGAGGAGCGGAGGAGGCCGCGCTCCTCGCGGAAGAGCAGCATCGAGCCCACGAGGCCCCAGGCCACGCAGGTCTGGACGAGGAACGCGATGGGGCCGGCCTCGAGGTAATAGGGCGCGAGGGCCCAGAGGATCTGGCCGGCGAAGGCCACGGCGGCAGGGACGAGGGCGCGGCGGAAGAGGCCGGGGTCGAGCCGTCCCCCGCGCCGGGCGGCCAGGAGGATCGGCAGGTAGAGGAGCGCGGCCATCGGGTAGCGCAGGCCGTTGGCGGTCCAGGCGTCGATGAAGCGGGCGAGGTCGCGGATGAGGACCGGGATGCTGGCCCAGCAGAGGACCGTGGCCCCCAGGAGGAGGCTCGCCTTGAGGTCGAAGCTTCGGGAGGCCAAGGGCGGGCATTATACCGCGGCGGGGTATCATCCCGCCCCATGACGGAATATCGACCGATCCCTTCGCCGCATCCCCGTGCGCCGGGAAGGATTGGCTCCCCGAAGTGTACCCAAATCCGGACTTGCCGCACGCGACGACCTACCGGGTCCTTTGCTACGTCCTGACGTGCGATGGACGGGCTTTTAACACCTGCCGCTGGGCGCTGGATGTCGGTGACCTCATGGACCAATGATATCCAGCAGCCCTTCCAGGACGCGCTCGATCTCAGCTTCGGGCAGCCGGCCCAGCTTCCTCCCTAATCGTTCTGTAGACAGGGTCCGGATCTGGCTGATCTTGACCCACGACGGTTTGGGGAGAAGGGTCTCAGGCAGCGGGAACGTCAGGGGAAACCCCGCCTTCTGGGCCCGACTCGTAACGGCCATGGCAATGACCGTTCCGGACCGCTCGTTGAAAATCTCGCGGCTGAGCACGAGGACCGGCCTGTGCCCGGCCTGTTCACGCCCGCGAACCGGCTCCAATTCGGCCCAGTACAGGTCACCCCTTAGGATTCGGGCCATGTCTCGCCCGAGAGCCTCTCATCAGCCAGTTCGCGTTCCGCCCTGATGTCGAGCTTGGCAAGCTCATCCGCCAAGCGAGTTCTCTTCCAGCGCTCCGCCTTTTCCCGCAGCGCCGCCTGGATGGCCTGACTTCGGTTGGGGTATCGTCCCTGCTTGACCCAGCGGTCGACCATGCGCAGCAGCCGCTCTTCAAGCGTGATGGCCACTTTCGCCGCGCCCATACGTGCACCTCCGGTATGCTAGTTTATCATACCAGACTGAGGAGTCAAGCGCTCTGCTTGCTGAACGCTGCGGGCTGAGTACCGTCTACTCTTCGGACTTAGGGAGGGACTTGATGACGCTGGAGAGTTCAACAACCTCCAGGTGCTGTGGACACTCTGGCCAGTTGTGACGCCAGCAGACGATGATGTCACATCAAGGGAGGGAACGTCATCCAGGTCGTCGGCAAAGGAGGCCGGATCGTCCTCGCCCCCGTTTCACCCGATCTCTACACCGCCCTCCTGGAGCATCTCGGATGTACAGGAGGGTCTCTGGCCGACCGGGACGGCTACCGCATGGCATGGCGCCGGGCCATCCAAGTCGCTGTCGGCACCTGTTCACAGGTGTGCACAAATGTTAACAGAGGTGGCTCCCCGACCCATACTCTGCGCGCAACCCTAAACCCTTGGGAACCAAGGACAGCATCCGAGCGGTCGACCTCCGGAACCCCTACTACCTGCATTGGCAGGATCACACGCTCGACTTCACCTGGGGCGAGCGCCCCGCGCTGCTCCCGGGCGGACGGCCTCTGACTCAGCGTCAGCTGGAGGCGTACCGGAACCATCAGGCGAGGATTTCGCCGCTCTCGGAAGCCCGGCGCTTCCAGGCGGAGCTCAACCACGCCGCCGTCAAGACCAAGGCGGAGGTCGCCCGCCGGTTTGGGGTTTCCCGGGTCCGGGTCGTCCAGTACCTCAACTTGCTGACCCTCGACCCGAGGATCATCGAGTTCCTGGATGCCCACTACGGAGACCCCCTCGTCGCGTCCACGTTCACGGAGCGGCGGCTGCGGGAACTCCTGGCGACGGCGGCGCCGGTCCAGCAGTGGCCCTACTTTCAGAAGATTCTGGAGGAGGCTCGATCCCAACCGGGAGTCTGGACCCAGCCCAACGGAAAACCGCACTGACCCTTTGGCGTGGCCCCTCCTCTCACCGGGGAGGGGTCACCCGCCCGTCCCGCGAGCGGGGCGAACGGGTGACGAGCGATCTTTTACAAGCAGGGAGCTGACGAGCGCGCCCGGGGGCCACGGGGTCCCTCGCGCGACAGGGTCGGGGCCAGGACACGCGTCGGCCGAACGGAATCGAGAGGGACCTCTCGAGGCCGGTCGGCCGGGGCGGGTCCGACCCCGCCAGGGGATCGAGGCTCCGCCAGGAGCCGGGCCCCGGCCCTGCCGCGCGTGTCCTTATCCTATCCTTTTCCCCTTACCCCTCCCCCGCCGACCCGAATCCATCCGGTGCCCACCACCTACCCGATGGACGAGGCGTCGGTCCGGGCCGCTCGGAGGCTCACACGGCGGCCGGACCGATGCACCCCGGCCGCCCGGAGGTCCTGGTCCCCGGGCTCCGCAAGAAAGCGGGATCGCGCGTGGTCCCGAGGGGACGGTGGAGCGTGCACGAAACGGCGCCGGAGCGCGCCGTTTCGTGGCCCGCCCGCGGTTTTCCGGCACTTTCCGACCGAAAAGGTGCCGGCTCCCCGGGATTCCCGCCAGGGAATCCAGCTCTGAACAAGAGAATCGCGCGAAAAACGAAGGGTGCGTCAGGTGGAACGCCGTTGGAAAGTCTAGCCCGACCCCTGGGGGTCGAGGAGAGAACAAATGAACAGTCTGAGCCAAATGAAGGCCGATCTCCATGACCGACTCTGGAATGCGCAGCAGAGATGGTTCGAGCTGCGCGCCCAGGGGTGGACCAAGTACGCGATCAAGAAGGAGGGGCTTCGCCAAGCGGGCGACCCCAACCTCCTCATGCGGCCGATCCTGTTTACGGGCCGGACCCGAACGACGTACGAAAACGCTCTCCGGCTCTTCCTCGAGTTTGCCCACGGCAAGTTCGGCGTCGAGCGCCTCGACGATATCGACACCCGGCATGCCAAGGCATTCCTGGACGCCGGCATCGAGCGCGGCCTCGCCGCCAAGACGCTGCACACCTACCGCAGCGCGCTTGCCAAGGCGTTTGCGCTGGCGGGCAAGACGTCGAGTGGGGCCGCCCTGTCCCGGAAGTACGGCGACAAAATCCGCGACCTCGTCGCCGCCGGGATGTTGGGAGGGCCCGATCGAGCCACTCCGTCGCCGGAGGTCGTCGGGCGAGCGATCGAGATCCTGCGCCGGTGGGATACCCGGCATCAAGAGCGGACCGGCCGTCCCCGGGCTTACCACTTGGCGGCTCGACTTCAGATGGAAACCGCCGGGCGCAGCGTCTCGTCCACGACCCGGGTCACGCTCGATTCTCTATCGGAAGGCAACCGGATCACGCTGGTGGGCAAGGGAAGTAAAGTCGTCCAGGCCGTGATTTCGCCTGACCTACACGCCCAAATCCGGCAACACCTCCGCCACTGCCCTGGCGTCCTGGCCGACCGCGATGGCTATCGGACCGCTTGGCGAAGGGCAGTTCTGGCGGCGGGAGGCAGGGTCACCGGGACGCACGGCCTACGGCGTCGGTCCACCCAGGACTACTTCCGCGAGGAATATCGTCGGAGACTGGCGGTCGGCACGGCGCCTGCCGAGGCCTGCCGGGAAGCGCGGGCCGCAGCCATCGAGCGCCTCGGCCACGGCCGAGACCGTGTCGACCAAGCTCGGTGTTACCTCGGTGACGCAGCGTAGCCGCTGGTGGGACTCAAGTTCGAGGGCAAATCCCGTCGTGGCGGGCGCTCAGGAACCGCTCAAAGGCCTCGCGATGAATATGGTTGGGCCTTTCTACGAGCTTGCCCAACGCGAAGCTGGCCCGGAACCGAGAGCAGCCCATGCGGCCGGCGCACTCCTTTATCGTGATGTGGCGGTCAGGAGCGAGGCCGCACGCCGCCGCCAGGGGAACCTCGAGCACTTCGTCGGGGAATTGGATCCAAGAGCCGTTCCGGAATTCGATATACGTGACTCCGGGATGACGGACCACGTCCTTGACGGCCGCGAGGGGCAGGATCCTCGCCCAGTCATTGATAACGATGAAGTGGGTCGACGTGATCAAAGCCCAGCGGGGGATGCGGCGGGTCGGAATGATGACCGTAATGTATGCCCAAGGGAGGACAAATCCCACTCCGACCAGGAAGAGCAGGTCCCAGATAAGTTTCGTAGGGAGCACGACCTGCTTGATCGATGAAAGGCTCAAAAGGACCGGTATGGTGATCACCGCGGCGAGCATGGGGAACAGCCATCCGGGCGAGAGGACCCACCGTCTCCCGAGGTCTCGCAATTCGAGGCGGGAAAGGTCCTGGGATTGGAGCGCCTTCCGAATGACCTCGTCGATCTTCGGGTTTCCGCTCGTCGGAAGGGAGGGCAAGCGGCGACCGGATGATGGCGACATCATCTGCAGATTCAGCGCATCCCGGATTCCCCCGAGGGGGACGGTGTAGACATCGAGGAGCGTGATCGGCCCCGCATCCGTCGGCACCACGAGCGTCTCAAGCCCCCTGGAGTGCTCGAGATACGAAGGCCCTACCAGCTTGGCGGTTTGCTTCCCCGCCTCCATGACGTCTCCATTCAGGCGGATCCGACGGGGCTGTCCCCGGAGGAAAACGGCCAGGAGCAGCCCAACGGTGGTCGGGACGATCGCCAAGGTCGCCACTATCTGCCTGAGGTCGTGATGCAGCCTCACGTCGACGGCGAGGAGGAGGAGCGTGAGGATGACGGCTGGGACCGACGCCCGGAGAGCCTTGAGCAAAGCTCTGGGGAGGGAAAGCGTGATGTCCACTGGGGGTTGGACGCCGCTTGGAGATGGTCCGTTTCGTTTCACCAAGCCCCCGACAGCACGGTCTGCCGCCGTCTACCACTCTGCCCCTACAGGGTAGTAAGGCGTAAGGAGAAGCTTGTTCGCGTCTTTCTGCCTTGCTGCAGGTAAACTGTTTTGGATGGCCGCCTCAATCGAAGTTCGTTTTACCCCGACGCGAGAAGAAGTGACCTCCACCATCCGATGGCTGACATTCCGCCGTCAAAGGGCCTCCCTCGCAATTCTAGGTATCATTGTCCTCCTTCTGACCGTCGGCTCAGCGGTGTCCAGCGCTCGAAGCGGCCGGTGGACGGATCTCCTGTGGGTTTTGGCATTGCCTGCGGTCATGACCCTGACGGTACTCTACATGGCTTTCGTCACACCTGCTCGAAGCTATCGACGCTTGCCCGTCACGTTCCGCGAAGGAGAGCAACACTGGAGATTCTCGGAACAGGGCTGCGAGTTGCGCGCGCCGACTCTGGAAGCGAAATTCCTGTGGTCGAGTTGGATCGCATTTGCAGAAACCTCTACGTGTTTCCTACTGCTTCCGCAGAATCAACTCGCACACGCTATTCCAAAGCGCGTATTCTCGTCGCCTGACGAGATCAACCGATTTCGCGATATCGCTCAGGCTCACATTTCGGCATGACGCGCGCAGCGAGTGGCTTAAGCGGGGAAAGGGCAAAAGATCGCCGTCACCGAGGCCCAAGCTAACGTCGAAATGTACCAGTGACCCGGAACTAAAGTTGACCTACTTCTCGGAGGTCAATTCACCGGCCTTCCTGCGGCATTCCCGAACGAAGAACTTCACGTAGATCCCTGACCATCCAGAACTCTTTCGGGTCTGACCGGACCGATCTTGTGGCCCGCTACCTGGAGTCGGCCGCCTGACAGGAATATCATGCCCGCCCAAAAGTCTGCTGGGACCGCGCGGAACAAGGATCAAAGAGAGGTAATGCCTCTTGGGAATATAGGGTACTCTCCTGAATGTGGACCTTGAGATTGCTCGCTTAGTTGAGCTCTTGAATCTCCTGCCGAGGGTCCAAACGGTCTGCTCATGCAGCGGGCACCCTTCAGTCGACCCACGGGTCCGAACATCTCCTTACATCAGCCTGGCACCGACGGACGATAGGTACGGTCGCAGCATCGAACGGCTCGTGGATGCCATCGCGAAGGTAGCCCCACCCTGCGAAGTACGCCTGGATCGGGACCTCGTCACTCGCGGCCATCAGATACGAGTCACGGATTCCGGGAATTTCGAGCTGACGGTACGCGCATGGAGACACCTAGCCCGATCTATTCGTGAAAATCAGTTTCTCTGGTACGCATATTGCTTTCTATGGCCCTCAGCGCACGATTTGCGCCACTTTGACAGGAGGGCCACATGGGGAAACAGAAGCGACAGCCTGTTCTTTTTCACGATCTTTACGACAAGCCTGCAGTCGTCACCTTCACCGCGCCCCGCCAAAGCTCCGATGGAGGCGTCATCCTCTTGGACGCAATGGACAAGAAGATGGGACTCATCCATCGCATCGCCCAAGCCATTCGGGATCCGCGTCAGAAAGGGAAAATCACCTACGACATGGAGTCGATCCTCCGCGAGCGCATCTTCCTGATCGCCTGCGGCTACCCCAAGTGCGACGACGCCGACCGCATGGCGCATGATCCCGCTTTGAAGCTGGTGTCCCATCTGCGCGACGGGCGTCTTGCATCGCAGCCCACGCTGTCCCGGTTCGAGAACGACGTCACCCGAACCGATCTGTTCCGAATGGGCATGGCCATCACCGACACCGTCATCGACTGCGAGCGTCGCAAGCGGATTGTCCGGAAAGTGCGCCGGATCACCATCGACATGGATCCGACCGAAGACCCCACCTACGGAGACCAGCAACTCACCTTCTTCAACGCGTACTACGACAACTGGTGCTACCTTCCGATGATCACCACGATCCAGTTCGATGACGAAGCCGACCAATACCAGGTCGCGCCGGTCCTGCGACCGGGCAACGCCAAAGGGAGCCTCGGCGCCATCGGGATTCTCAAGCGCCTGGTGCCGCGCCTGCGCAAGACCTTTCCCTTCGCGACGATCGTCGTGCGGATGGACGGCGCTTTCGCCACTCCCGAGGTCTTCGACTGGCTCGAGGGGAACGATTTGCCCCATCTCGTCAACATGGCCAAAAACGGCGTCCTGAAGGCCCAGGCGGAGGTTTTGATGAACGGGGTTCGCAAGCTGGCCAAAGACACGGGACGCACGGCGACGCTCTATAACGAAACCCTGTACAAGGCCGGAAAGTGGAAGCGCTACCGTCGCGCGGTCATCAAAGCCGAAGTCGTGGTCAACGACAAGGGAGAACTTCGAGACAACCCTCGCTTCGTCATCACGAACCTCGACCTGACCCCCCAAAACGTCTACCACTACTACCGGGAACGCGGCGACGCGGAGAATCGGATCAAGGAGCTTCACTACGACCTCAGGTTCGATTTGACGAGCTGCACGTCCTTCCAGGCCAACCAACTGCGGAATCTTCTGACGGGCGCCGCCTACGCCCTCTACCAGCAGCTTCGGTATGCCGCTCGGCGCACCGAGTTCGCACGATCCCAAGTCGGAACGCTTCGGGATCGGCTCATCAAGATCGGCACCGTGATCAAGGAATCGGTGCGGCGCATCCTTCTGGAGATGCCCAAGCCCTTCGCATGGTACGATACGTGGACGCGCCTGGCCCGAGAGGTCGGCGCGGTCACGTAAGAAGGGGGACGTCATGACGAAAACCAAGCGCGAACGACGGAGAAAGTCTGTCTCGAGCAATGAAAAACACGAGCCGGTGGAAGTCGAGGTACGCTTCTCTATGTCCAAACCGCCGCCTCCGCCCTTCATCGTGACACGAGAGACAGTTGAACCTGCCAGAAAGGCTGACGGCCCCGAGCCGCCGCCAATCGTCTTCCGTTTGTAATCGCGATCACGAATAGATCGGGCTAGAAGCGGTGGTGGAGCAGCTTGAGGGTCACTATCCCACCCCCGGATCAACGTGACATAGGTTGAGTTCCGGGCGAACGCGGCATCGGTTCGCCGCCGACACTCACGCCGATTGTTTAAGGAAAGTTGCCAAACCCATCTCCAAGGTCGTATCCTCTTGCAGGGCCGAGTTCAGTCTGGAAGTGGTATCATGAGGTTTGTTCTCATCCCCCTTTGCCTCTTTCTCCCGCGGCAATCGACTCCTTCGCAGGACTTAAAGAGCCAGATCGAGCGACTGAAGTCCGAAAACATCGAGGAGCGTGAGCAGGCATACCGGGCCCTGCTCGCTATGGGTCGGGAAGTCAAACCCCGCCTTGAAGAGGCACTGGGGACCGCGAAGGACGCCGAATTGCAGGCTCGCCTGCGATCCCTCATCAAGCAACTCACCGTCACACGACTTGCCCCCATCCTAGATCGCGTCCGTCTGGCGGCCAAGACGGATGATTGGCAAAGGCAGGGCTGGCGCGACCTCGCCCTCGAGGAGCTCCTGAACGAACTGATCGCCAGAGTCGGGCAGGTCAGCAAGTCTCCCGACCTGAAACTTCCCACCGCCTTCGACGAGGTCCGTGCGAATACCGATCCGGGCGCCTTCGCCCTCAAGGAGGGAAGAGGCCTCCGTATCATGAGGAGTGGAAGTATTCCCTTCATGAAGAAATCGATCGTCCTCGTAGATGGTTCGATTTCGGTATCCAATGCTGAGGAGTGCGTGATCGTCGCAACGGTAGCTGCCGAAGTTTCTCACAGCAAGCGCAATGTCGTTATTGCCGGGCATTTCGTCGAGATCTCCCATGACGGCACCCAAGGGGGCGACGCGTCCTCGCAAGGGAGTCTCCTGGTAAGCGGATCGGTGGGCAGCATTAGCTTCAGTTACGGAACGCTCTGTTTAGCCCCAGATCGGCTTGTCATCGCCCATGCGGACAAAACCGTCTCTATCAATTCGGGCTCGGTTGAAATCTCGCACCGACAGAACACCCGTGACATGCGATCAGAGGAAATCGACTTCGGCCAGGCCAGCCGAAGGAATCCCCTTGACGGTAAGATTGAGATTACACAATCCATCGGCGGATCCTTCGGCGCCGTGCTCTTCAGGACATCGGACGGCAGCGGCGAGTATGTCGCCCGGCTGGGAGCGCCCTTAAGAGGACCAAAGGGCGAGCCGTTGCAAGAGCTTGAAGGCTGGAACGTATCGTTCCTGACCCACAGCTACGCGCTGTTTACGAAGGACGCTCAGTCCGCCGGATTCTTGAGATTGGGGAAGTCCTTCGTCTCGCTACCCGTTCGTGAGTATCGCTCGCGATAAGAACTCGAATGCTTGCTCTGCCGCTTATTCTGGTCGCGACGGCCGCCCTAGCTGACGACATTGCTGATCTGGAGTCACAGGATCCAGCTATTGGATCGAAGAAAGATCGCGGCGCAAGACAGAACTATGCCGAATCCGGTCACGAACAAGGGGAGCCCGACCTTCATCGCGGGTTACCGCACAAGAATTGCGGCGGTGTGATGCTCCGCGAGCTCAATCGCGATCTCCTCTCTGGAGCCACCGGGCAGAATGCGGAGGCGGCGCCCCTTGACGACACGACCCGGTACGCTTTCGTTCAGCTCAAGGCTATTTCGCTGCTGCAAGTGACCAGGCCATTCGTACTCCGCCTCCACCGCCGCTCGCACACCCAGGGAGATGTAGCGAAAGGCGTGCCGATTCCCCGAGTCCCCTGTCACCGTCCACTTCAAGATACCCTGCGGCGTGGGTGCGTCGGGGGAGCGCCAGACGCGGACGTGGTCCGCGCCCGCACGCAACCCAGGCTCTACGGGGTGGCCGCAAGTATCGCACTTTGAGTAGCGGATCGAACCCGTCCTGATCTCGCAGAGGAACTTCCGCCCCTCGATTTCGATTGTCTCCGTTTTGTCGGGCTCCACCCATGTAGGCAAACCGCGGAACGGCGCAAATACATCCCACACGTAAAGGGCTTCGTGATACCGGTCCGGCGGGTCAAGCGCCACGTGACCATCCGCTTCGATCGAAAACGTCACCTCTCCGCTTCCTTTCGGCGACGTCCACCGATACCGCGCCCAACTGCCGGGGCCAAAGCCCGCCCATGCGTCCTCGGGGAGTCCCAGAGCGCTCAACCGCGCCAGGTATCTCGCATCGGGTGGAGGAGATGCGACGCAGCTGGAAAGAAGACCCACGAGTGCCCCCAAGGCCCGCATGACACTTCGGACGGCGAACATTCTCATTCTAAGGCCCTGTTCATTATAGACGCACCGTAGTAACGAAAGTAAGCAATCACCATGCGCGGGCTCGACCAGCCAACCACGTTAAACCCAGCTAGACGGTACCTTCTAGCGCAGCCGAAGGCGCCGACTGCTTCTCGTGGACGGAAGGGGGGCCAGCCTCGGGCGAACTGGACGCGGCCGGCGGCAAGACGTCAGCGAAGTGCTGATCTAGACGCTCCTTCTCGTCGAGCCACCACTTCGAGAACTCGCGTTTCTTTACCTCGCGGAGGAGCCGGTCTTTCAGCTCCTGGGTGTTGGGAAGCCCGAGCTCCTCAATGAACCGGATCTTAGTGAGAATGAAGTTGTGGCGAATGCTTGTGGCGTTCTCGTGTTGAATCTCGGTGCCGTACATCAGCCGCGGAAGCCCGAGCGCGCGCGCCGTTTCACGCGCGCGATTGAACTCCCGCACAGTGGACTCCGCGGGATAAAGGGACTTCTTCCCTATCTTCCGCTGCTTCTGCGTCCTATCTCTTTTCGCCTTTTTCTGTTCTTGACGCGCTCGGTCTTTGGGCGCGGCCCTGACGCCGTTCCTCGCCGCTTCTGGCCCGGGCGCGGGAGGCGCGGTTCCAGTGTCCCCCGACGCCCGAGCGGCCGCCGGGACCACGCCCTGTTTGCGTGTCTCGCCGGCCGCGATACGAGCCAGAGACTTTGCCCTCTGGAAGCGCACCTCTTCCCCTGCCGCGGGCCTCCGCACTTCGCAGATCCAGCCTCGAAAATCGGGCGGCGCCTCGATCAGCGTCTCTTCCCGGGAGAGTAGGGTGATGCTCCCCCCTTCGGGCCTCATCTCCCTGACCACGTTCCGTGCATTCTCGACCAGCCGCCTGAGGACGTCCGAAAGCTTTTCATTCCGGCTGCATGGTGATGAGAAGCTCGCCAGCTCTACGTTACCCTGCCACACGACCGCACCGCCCGCCAAGCGGCCTCCGCGCCCTCCCGCGGCCACGGCCACGATGAAAGCCGAAACGTCCGGGACCAGGGTGGATGCCGACGGCGCAATGGGAGCCGGCGCTGCGCTGGAGTATTTCGAGAGCGCGGTCAGCGCATCCGCGCAACCGTTTAGAGCGGCCCGAGTAAGATGGTCGGCTTGCCGGTTCCTTCCACGCGGTATTGAGTGATAGTTGACCGAGCCCACCTCGGCGGAGAGGCGTTGGGCCTCCTGCCACAGCGGCAGGAGCTCGTTGTCGAGGACCTTCCAGTCTCCCCGCATCTGTCGGATAACGAGCAAGGAATCGCCCGTCACGTGGAGCGTCGAACCTGCAGGGAGATGTTTCTGAGCCAGCCTCAAACCTTCGATGAGCCCCCGGTACTCCGCCCGGTTCGACGTCAGGCCCCTTCCGATTCTGCCACAGACGGCGTCCTTGATCTGACCGTCTATCATCAGCACGGCCCCGAACGTTCCGACGCCGCCGGGATTCTTCGTGCATCCGCCGTCGAATTGAACAACGGGGTCAGTCACGAGGGCGGGGTCGAAGCGGCCCTGTCCGCGCGAGCCCCGGATCCTACGAGAGTTGTCAATCCACCACTTGGCGTCGGTCTGGCTTGAGACCTGGGCGAGGAATTCGTTGCGGGCCGCATCGTGCTGGGGTTGGCGGAGCCCCGCCTCGACGTGCTCTTGCCGGAGGATAAGGGCGTATTGTTTCTGCTTGGGCGTCCCGACGAGTTCCGACAGCCCGAGAACCTGAGCTTTCGGAGCGGCGGCCTCAGCCTCCTCCGCAAGCCAGCAGGGGGAGCAGACGTCCTTCTGCTTCGCGATTCTGTGGGAAGCCTTGCGGCTGAGCCGGCTACTTGGCGTTACACCGAACCGCTTCCCGCACACACGGCAAGGATGGAGCGCAGGGACGTCGTGGCCCTTCTGCCCTCCCTTCGCCCTTTTCGTTCTCCCCATGAGCTCTCCAAGCCCGAGCGTACAAGGAGCGGCGGGGAGGTGCAAGGTCTTCCGAACTCATGGACGCGCCAAAGGCCCAACGCGGCCGCAACGCGTGCACTAGTTGAAGTTGGCGAAGCCGCGCCCGCACCGCAGCGTGCGCTCGTCGCAGCGGATGTTCAGCCCAAATGATAGGGGTGTGGCTATTCTCGGTTGGGGCCCCAGGCGCCGCAAGGGCTTTGAGGGGAGAGGGATGAGCGAATCGGGCTGAAAACAAGCGGGCCCCCCATCCGTTGCTGATGTGTCAGGCATCAGGGA
>Ga0187893_10000971_pt1 | contig 71807 bp, 50 predicted proteins | sample MA1701074metaG_FD_139574 | JGI IMG/M metagenome (GOLD analysis project Ga0187893, IMG submission 139574) | White microbial mat communities from a basaltic lava cave in the Kipuka Kanohina Cave System on the Island of Hawaii, USA - MA170107-4 metaG ...
AGAACGGGGTGCGCTCGGTCTGCGGGGTCTCCTGGACCTTCCCGAACATCTCGCTCGAGGAGGCCTGGTAGAAGCGGATCTTCCGGTCCACGGTCCGGATGGCCTCGAGCATGCGGGTGACGCCGATCGCGGTGAACTCGCCGGTCAGGACGGGCTGGGCCCAGGAGGTGGGGACGAAGGACTGGGCGGCGAGGTTGTAGACCTCGTGCGGCCGGGCGGCCTCGAGGACGTCGATGATCGAGAGCTGGTCGAGGAGATCGGCCTGGTGGAGGCGGACGCGGTCTCGGAGGTGGTCGATCCGCTCGAAGTTCTCGGTGGAGGCGCGGCGGACCATGCCGTGGACCTCGTAGCCCTCCTCGAGGAGGAGATCCGCCAGGTACGACCCGTCCTGTCCGGTGATGCCGCTGATCAGGGCGCGTTTCATGGGGGGGATTATAGAGCGGAAGGGGGGATCGGGAATCGGGAATCGCGGGGGGGCGCGCGCGGACGCGGATCGAAGCTCCGTCAGCGAGTGCGTCTCGACCGGGCAAGGGGCTTGAGTCGAGCGATGTCCCCGTCGATGAGGGCCTGCTTCTTGGAGTGGGTCCACTCTTTGAGCTGTCGTTCGCGCTTGCTCGCGGATTCCGCGGATCGATGTTCTTCGAACCAAAGAACGCGTACGACCTTTATCGCTCGCGTGAAGGTGCCGCCCCAGCCGGCACGATGTCGGCGCTCTCGTTCATCGGGCCGGACATGCGTGATTCCGACGTAGAATCGGCCATCCTCCAGGAGGGCAATGTAGACGTACCAGGTGCTGGTCGTGCTCATGGTTCGACTCGCCCTGTCGCCTCGCTTCGCTCGGCCAGGGCTCGCTCACCATTCGACTCCTCGCGCCGGTGTAGCGGAGACCTTTGGTATGCCCATGCTTGCACTGAGCGACGAGCCTTTCGGGCGAAGCCCGAAAGGCGAGGAGTCGAAGTGGGCGCTAGTGGACATATATCGAACCTCCGTGGTCCGGTCCCTGGCGACCCGGCCTGAGCACCTACCCCCCAAGGACCCTTGACGCAACGGAATGCCCGGAACCGCGCTGCACGCGACCCGAACGGCCCGCGGGCCGTCCTGGTCCCGTGCAAGCGTTCCAGGGGGGCACTGTCGCGCAGGCAGGAGCCGGCGCCCCCTGGTTTCCAGAAGACCGGCTCGCGTCCCGTCACTGTGGCGCGGAGGCGTCAACAGTGACGGGACGCGACCCGGCCGCTAGATGCCGTAAAACGCGAGATAACGGCTGTTACGGCAACCCAGGCAGGTTGACGAGCCAAGAAAGCTTCCTGTCGTACTCCGCAGGGCCGTCTCGATCGGCCCGCGGATCCTCCTTTCCCTTGAAGTACCTGCGGTCGTGATGACCGCGCGCGGTGGACACGCGCGGCTGCCCTCGGGCGGCCAAAGCCCTGCCCGATCTCCTGGGTCGGGAGGGTAGGCTCCTCCTAGGCAAGCACCCCGGGCTTGCTCGGCTAACCCCTTCGGGGACGCAGGCCACGGGTGTCACGTGGCCTGCGTGGTCATGGGCACGGTGCCGCCCCGCGTGGCGGGGGCGCGGACGTCCTTCGGGAGCCGCGTTCGGATGACGGCACAGATCTCGCTCAACTCCGATTGCGGCAAGTCTTGGGACGCGGGATACTCTATCCCATGCATCGAGCCTTGCTCCTCATCGCCGGCTGGATCGGGGCCGCCCACGATCGATGTCGGGCGGCCCTGGTCCGCCGGCGGCCCCTCCGGGCCGAGAACTATCTCCTGCGCTCGCGGATCGGCCGGATCGAGCCCGCCCGACGGCCGCGGTACACCCCCTGGGAGCGGCTCTCAATCCTCCTTCACCGCGCCCGCTACGGGATGACCCTGGGAGAGGCCTCAGCGGCATTCCTCGTCACCCGGGAGACCCTCCGGAACTGGCTCCGGGAGGTCGACTCGGGGGTCGCCCGGGTCGTCCGTGCCCGCCGCCCGATGAACGCCCTCCCGGACCTCGTCCGCGAGGTCGTCGGGTTCCTGAAGTCCGAATTGCCTGCTTGGGGGACCCGGAGGATCGCCGGGGTCTTCGCCCGTCTGGGGCTTCGCGCCTCGCGCACCAGCGTTCAGCGCCTGTTCCGGCATCGGCGTCCGCGTCCCGGGGGGACGGGCTCAAGGGGTCCAGCGAGCATCGACCCTTCCAGCCCGCCGGTTCGGCCAGGTCTTCGTCGTCGACTTCACCCAAGTCCGAACCCTCTTCCGCACGCTGGTTGTGGGGGCGGTCCTCGACGCCTTCTCAAGGCCGGAGGGCATCGCGGACGAGTGTCTCGGCTTGGACGGCGCTGGGCTCCCGGGAGAAGACTCGGAGGGTGGACGACGGGAACCTGGCCCGGCTGGACCGGTTCTGGAAGACGCTGAAAGCCGAGTACGCGAGAGGCCTCTTCCTCTACCGGCCCTTGCGGGCCCTGGAACGGGACCTCCGCCGGTACGTCCGCTGGTACAACACGGAGCGCCCTTCCTGGCCGCTCGGGGGTCGGGCCCCTTCGGATCGTGGCCTTCCCCGACTTCAGCGCCTGGAAACCGGCCGCCTTGAGGTCGGCCGCTTCGAAGTGACCGCCGGCTGTCGGTCTTCCGCCTCCGCCGGTCGGCCTGACTCCGTTCTTTGGCATCCCATTTCCGCCGTGAGGGGCAACCCGCAATCTGGGGGTCTGTCTCTACTGTCCTCATTGCCAAAGACCGAACTCGATTCTTACGGCCGGTCCCAGTCCTTGCCGGGGCCCTGGGGCCACAAACCCGCCCGGGCCTATATCCTCTACAGGAATCACGCAACGGGATTTCAGAGAGCATTCTGGGCTCAATGGGCCAGTGGCCGCCGGAGGGAGAACGTCGGACTATCAACAAGTGTGAACCTTCGGAATGCGAGCGTGCTGATACCAGGTCGTGTAACGATTATCCCTGCGATATCCGGAACGTACTTGTCTTTGTAGCGCACCACGAGTGGTTCAGTAATCCTCGGTACGCGGATGGTCTGCGTGAGATCAGGATGCGACCAGGTCACGTCAAGTTCCTCATTGGGCAAGAGAATGAACAGATAAGCGGCGCCGGTATGAACTACGAATCGGTTCAACGGTGTGATGGTCCTCAACCCAACTCGAATACTGGCGCGGGCGATATAGCTTCTCGCCTCTTCAAGCACCTTGGTGATTTCGGGTGACTCTGGCATTCGACGGGTCACGATTACAACACCATCCTGGTCCTGGTACTCAAGAGTCGGCGTAAATTTAGTTTCAATTTCCTGTAGAGAAGCGCCCGGAAGGGCCTTCCGCGCCAGCGGAGCCAGGTCTATGTAGATGCAGTAGACGAGCGCGTCGATTCCGCGACTCCACCCGACGTAGTCATGCAGCGTTGCCACGTTGTTAGCCGTGAAATCCAATACTGGAACGGCTTGGTGAATCCACGCTCCGTCGGATGCCAGGGTTCCACGAACGCCTCCCCTGCCCGTGCACGAGACGAACAGTAGAACTCCTAGCACGACGCTACATCCTCTTCCAGGCATAGAAGGCGTTGGCGAGCGCAAGGGGATTGAGCTCACCTGATGGTGATCTCCTGTTCAATCGGAGCGGTCGAATCACTCAACGTTGCGCGTACAGTGAACTTGATTCGCGAATCGTGAGGGTTCAGAGGCACGCTGAAACTTGCTATGCCGTGCTCATTCGTATGCCCACTTCCGATGACAGCGCCGGTGAAGTTGCGAACCTCGATCTGCTGACCACCCAGAGGCGTCCCCACCATGTCCATTGCAAGAAGCACCTCGATCGACAGACTGGTGGCAGCGCCCGTACTTGCGAACAGTCGCTCCTCAAGCGTTGGACGCGTAACCACTAGGCGTGGGGCACTCGGAACATGGTAATAGAGGGTGGCAACCAGAAGTTGTTCCGTTCCCCAAAAGAGCACAATGTCCTTTCCGCCATCGAAGCTTGTGGAAGGAGCAGTGAACGTGATCCTCTGCTTGCGTTGACTCGTGACGGACACAGCTGTTCCACCGACCTTGACGCTTGATACCAGGCCCAGGAAGTCTCCAGTCAAGGTGATCTCAGTTCCTCCGGACAATCCTTCCAGGCTGGCCGGGCTCAAGTCGAGAACGTAGGGTTGCTTCCGAGAAATGGGAATCGGAAGGGACGAGAACCCTTTCGTCTGATCCCGGAGGATATACTTGAAACCAGAGGCAACCCCCTTGATAGGTGACACCGTAGCCGCTCCATTAGCCTCTGAGCCGACTAGGCCTGAACCGATTGTCGCTTCCATGCCCCCGGGCGCGATCTCCACGACATCGATTGTGGAGCCAATGGCGCCACGGAACTTCACTTCAGTCGTGTTCGGGATGAGTGGATGTCTCGGAAACGGACTGGTAACTCCCCAGTCAGGCCACTTCCGGTACCCATCGAATATCAGGCTGCCGTTGGCTTCCCTCCAATGAGCGATAGGGCTCTCTACATCGCCTTCACCAGAGTTATTGCCATGCAAGCCCACGAACTCACCGTCGATGAAATGGACCTGCGTGATGGGGTCAAGCGGAAACCCAGCATCCTCCTCTGCGTGCGGAGGTACCTCGAGCACAATCGTGCCCCCTATGGTGTCGACGTTTCCGTCATGATCCGTATCGAGGAGCGGAAAGAGCCGTCGCAGGGCCGCGTCGTACACGAATAGTTCATTGTTACGCACTGCAATGCTCTGGGGTAGACGTAGCCCGGCAGAGTCGGTGAGCGGATGCGCGGTGTCGTAGCTATTGTCCCGGTTGGTGTCTAGGACTAGAACGACCTGCCCATGCGTCGGGGTGGCGTAACTGTCCGTTCCTGTAATTAGAAAGGCTTCGGCACCTGCCAGAGAGAAAATCGTCGTAAGGGCGGGCACTGAGGTCTCGAAGAACTGATACGCGAGCGTGTTGAAGTTGAGAATGCTTACGCGCGTACTATTGCTCGAGATGATGAGGGACTCAACCGCTACCGACCGCACCTTGTCCAGACCAACCCTTTTTGCCAGCGGCATCGCATTAATCTGCTCGGCAGTAAGTGTTGGATTCGTCACGATCCCTTGAAGGAAGGCTATGTATTCCTCAGCGAGAATGATTTCAGAATTTGCTACCGCGCGCAACAGGAGTAATTGGAGTGCGTCGCATCCTGCCAGGAATGCGAAGGGGGCGGGTACCGGGAGGCCAGCGAGAAGTTGGTCAACGGCGTCCCTCCATGCCTCCGCGCATCGCTTCTGAGAGATGTAGGCGCGCAATTCATTGCGTGCCCGCTCGCGCTTCCTCAATTCCCGAGTAGCACCTTGTACGACCAGCTCGTCAGCGTGTTCAAGCTCATGGAGCAACACGCAGCTCATTGTGAGAAACTCTACCGAGCACTTGAAGTTCGCTTCCGTACTAAAGAGCGACTTGTCGAGAACGATGACGTCGCCTGCTTTTGTTGGCTTTTCGTCCCAACTGCAATAAGCTCGGGCGTCAGGAAGCACGGTGTTGACCTTGATCTTGTCGGCGATCTTGAAATTCTGAAGGGCCCCACCGAGCGCAGGGTCGATGCCCTTCAACAGATCAATCGCGGCCTGAAGCTGATCTGTCTGGGGCGCCGTCGGCGCACCGCACGCTGGCAGGATGAGTGCGAGAGCGATCCCCCCGAACAACCTCCCAAGTCCGAAGCGAGTTGCGCGCGACATACGTAACCTCCCTCATTGTGGGGTCAGTTATGCGTACCCAAGACCTCCACACCATCGGAGCCGTAGCGGCTCAACCCATTCGTCATTTGCTCGACATCCCGACCTCAACGATCTCCTCCAGAACCTTCTCAAGCGGCTATCCGATCTCCGTCCGGTCCGCGGACCCTGACCTCAAGCGCGGCAGCCAATTCTGCCGTGCTTGCCCAGAACTTGGCCGATGAGCGCAGGGAGCACCCCCCTATCGCAAAAGGCGTTCGTCTTTGGAAGGCGCATGCGGAACGGGTTCGCGAGGCGGGAAGCAGAAAGCAGCTTCTTGACGAGATGACGCGACCAGGCAAGATCCCCACTCCACTGCCCTCTTATCTCGAACAGGCCCCCGCCTGTCCGCCGTACTTCAACATCCCGGTCGCAAAAATTAGAACACCCGCCTCCGCGGGGTCGTTTCAAAAAACAAAACAAAGGCCATTCAACTCTATTCTGGGGCTTGTTGCAGGCGGTTTGCACAGCCTCCTCATAGTTGACGTGTGGCAGGTAGAAAACAAGGGCCGAAGGGCCCGCCGCGCCATCCGGCGCGGCTCAAGGGGAAAGGGGGAGGGCAAGGAAAGGAGGGCTGGACATACTGGAAGGGAAAGGGCTCGCCTCGCCCGCTCCGCGGGCTCGGCTCGAAGGGTGAAGGGATCCGTCCCGCCGCCAAGGGGCCTGGAGCGGGTCTCATCAGTTCCTTCGCAAGAATATCCTTCGGCGGTATCATGCCTCCCCGTGGAAGAAGCCAAGCGAATTGATTGGTCGCGAGCCGACCGGCATGACACGTCGGACGAAGCGATCCGCGAGGCGATCGTCGGCACTCTCTCTCACGAGCAGGGCGCGGCTGATGTTCTGGCCAGGCGCTTCGCGGAGCGGTGCATCCAAAAGATCCTGACGGTCCTGTTCGGAAAGTACCCGGATGTATCCGAACGCGACATGCAGGAACTCGTCGAGGACAAAGTGGCCGATGTGGTGCTCGACGTGCAGGCCGGCAAGCTCACCGGATTCCAGAAAACGCCGAGCGCGTACCTCTACGTGGTCTGCGAAAACGAGATCAAGGACCGGGCACGGAAGGAGAAGCAGCAAGAAGTAGCCCTGGGCAAGATCCGGCAGGAGAAGGCCGACACGTGGGGTGACCTCCGGGCCACTTCGACGGTGGCGTTCGTGAGCACGCTCTCGGGCCGGAATCCCCGGCCCCACAAGCTTGCGATGGGCCGGGAAATGATCCGGTCGCTCGGGTCGCAAGTCGGGCGTCTGCCCCGGCGCCAGAGGGAAGTGATCGCGCGTCGCCGCGAGGGCCTGGAGTACGACGATATCGCCCGGGAGCTCGGCATCCACGTCTCGACGGTCCGGAAGCATTATGATCTCGCGATAGATCAGCTTACCCAATGGGTCAGCCCGGACGGGGCCGTCGAGGCGTCGTATCTCAAGAGGTACCCCGAACTCGCCACAGACCCCACGCACAGCCTCCATCATGAGCTTCTGACGGGATTCCTGACCTCTCTCTCGAAGGAGTGCTGGACCGCCTTCAGCGAAGTCCACTTCATGCTCAAGCGGGTAAGCGAGGTGGCGAAGACGCTCGGCGATTGCCGGGCGTCGATTGAGGCCCTCCTGGCGTATGCCTACTTCGCCATCAAGCGCAAGGGTGGGATCGTGTTCCCGCGGGACTTCTTGAGTACCAAGATCTTGGAGCCGCACCCCCGGTACCGCGACCACCTCGTGAACTTCACCTACTGGTAGTCGAGAATATTCGTCCTTCCGTCGTTTTCCCTTACACAAAAACGCGCCTCGCCGGGTCTATTGGGGCGAAACCGGGGAGAACGGCCCCCTCATCTCCCGCCGCTCCCTGTCCCCGCGGGCCCTACGACCCGAGATCCCCACCCCAATCGCCGCCAGCCGCTCAGGGCTCGCGGATCAGATAAAGAACGCCTACGAAAGAGGGGTGAAACATGCAGTCGAAGACTCCACTCGAACAGCAGCTCGTCTCGATCCTGGCCGCGAACTGCGAGGACGCCTACGGGACGCAGCGGAAGCGCTCGGGCGAACTCGCCCAGGCGGCCCGTGCGATCCACGACCACTTCGGCCTCCAGAAGTGGGCCAACCTCGGGGCGAAACACGTCGCCTACGTGGTCGAGACCTGGAAGACCCGGTACGCGGGCAAGCGCACGCTCGACCAGAAGCTCACGCACTTCCGCTGGCTCGTCCGGAAGATCGGGAAGGCGAACCTCATCCCGCGGGAGAACCGCGAACTCGGCATCGAGCCGGGGCCGCGCCACACGCGGGCCGGGAAGTTCATCACCCAGGAGCGGCTCCACGAGATCCTGGACGGCATCGCCGACGACCCGCGCCGCCGGATGGCAATCCTCCTCGGCCGGCACCTGGGCCTCCGCATGCGGGAGGCGATGCTCTTCCGCCCCTGGGGGGACTGGGAGGAGAGCGGGCGCATCTGGGTCAAGCGCGGCACCAAGGGCGGGCGGCCCCGATACCTCTTCCTCTGGAACCCCCGGCAGCGGGCGGTGCTCGAGGAGGCACGGGCGCTCGTCCACGGCCGGGACGCCGCCCTCATCCCCGAGGAAGCCGCGACGTGGGAGCAGTGGCGGCAGGCGTCGTACTACAAGTACCGCAAGGCAGGCCTCGGACGCAAGATGGACGCGGTGTTCCATGACCTGCGGCGGACCTGGGCCGGGGAGAGGATGCACTACCTCATCCGCGTCCGCGGACTCGACCAGGAGCACGCCGAGCGGATCGTGACGCGCGAACTCGGTCACAACCGCCGAGAGGTTCTCCGCTGGTACCTCGAAGACCTGGACTTGATCCAGGCCGAGTTCCCGCCCTCCGCGCCCGGCCCGACTGCGCCGAGCGGGCCGAGCGATTCCATTCCTCCTGTCGGAGGAAACGTATGACGGAACGCGGAACTGGGGGAAGTAAAGAATTCGCCGAGAGCGACAAATCCCGCGAACCTTTCCGCCTCGTGCCGGTTGAAGCGGATATCCTACAACGGCGCGGGACGCCGGGTCCACAACCCGGTCCGCGCTTCACCGACGAGGAGCGACGCCGCGTGGCCCAATTCTTCATCCTCCTCGACGAAATCGATCGCGCGCACGCGCGAAGAGAAAGGAAGGCCGCATGAGAGTAAAGGGCGTGCTCTACAACCGCGTCTCGGACGAGAAGCAGATGGGCGGCTACTCGCCCGAGGTCCAGGACCGCGAGGGCGAGAACTACGCCGCGCGGAACGACATCGAGATCGCTCGACGCTGGACCGTCCAGGAGTCGGCCAAGGCGGCGGGTCGCAAGGCCTTCAACGAGATGATCAAGTTCGTGAAGGCCGATCCCTCGATCAAGGTCATCATCTTCGAGAAGACCGACCGCTCGACCCGGAACTTCTACGACGTCGACCAGCTCTACAAGCTGATCGAGGTCCACGACAAGGAACTCCACTTCTACAAGACCGGCCTCGTCCTCAACAAACGCTCGAAGTCGAGCGACAAGCTCCGCTTCGACATCGAGGCCGTCCTCGCCCGGAACTACGTGAACAACCTCTCCGAGGAGGTGAAGAAGGGCCTGGACGAGAAGGTCAGGAAGGGGGGCTGGGGGGCGTGCGCCCCGGCCGGGTACCTGAATGACGCCGCTACGCGCGACTGCGTCCAGGACCCGAACCAGGGGCCCGTCGTGCGCCGGATGTTCGAACTGGCCGCGACTGGCCGCCAGAACCTGTACGAGCTACTTGCGGTAGCCCGCAAGGCGGGCCTCATGAACCCGCACAAGAAGAAGCTGGTTGGGAAGAGCGGCCTCTACCACATCCTGACCAACCCGTTCTACTACGGCCTGGTCGTCTGGAAGGGCGAAACCTTCCAGGGGAAGCATGAGCCGCTGATCTCCAAGGCCCTCTACGACCGCGTCCAGCAGGTCCTGGGCCGGAAGAAGCGCCCCAAGCACCGGAAGTTTGCCTTTCAGGGCCTGGGGGTGTGCGGTCACTGCGGAAGCTCCATCACCGCCGACTACCACACCAAGCGCCAGAAGAACGGCAAGAAACATGAGTACGTCCACTACCACTGCACCGGCTGGAAGAACGGCGGCAAGGTCTGCCCCGGCTCGCGGATCTCGGAGCGGGACCTCGTGGCCCAGCTCGGGGAGCCGCTCCAGGGGCTCTGGATCGACGTCCAGACGGTGGAGGAGATCAATGCCGCGCTCCGGGAGAGTTTCGCCTCGGAGCGAACCTACCAGAAGGAGCGCCTGACTTCCCTCCACGCGGAAGCGACGCGCCTCAAGACCTGGATCGACAAGGCGTACCAGGATCGGCTGGACGAGCTCATCACGCCGGAGGAGTTCAAGGAGAAGTCCTCCGAGTGGCGCGCCCGGCAGCTTGAGGTCCAGAACGAGATCCGGGCCCACACGGTGGCGGACGGGAAGTACCTGGAGGAGGCCGAGCGCATCCTCGACCTCGCCCAGCGCGCCCACGCGATCTACATGGAGGAGCCGGACAACTTCACCCGCCGGCGCCTGGTCGACGCCGTCGTTTCGAAAGTGACCCTCCAGGACAACCGGGCACTTTCGAACCTCTGGGAACCCTTCGATTCCCTATCCAAAGTGGCCCTGGCGTCGAGATCGCCGGACCGCAGTTCTCTATGGTGGGCGCGAGAGGAGTCGAACCTCCACGGGTGTGACCCCACTAGGTCCTGAACCTAGCGCGTCTGCCAGTTCCGCCACGCGCCCGTAAGCAGTTTCCAGTTACCAGTTACCAGTTACCAGTTACCAGTTACCAGCTACCCGTTTCCAGTGGCCAGAGGAAGGGAAGGCGACGGAGATTATAGGGCAATGGCGTCGTTCCGCAACTGGAAACTGGAAGCTGGGAACTGGAAACCGGGAATTGGAAGCTATTCCTCGTAGAGGAACTTGTCGCGGAGGAGGGGGTCGAGCGCGGGGGCGGGCTGGCCGGCCGCGATCATGCGGACCACGTCCGCGATCCCCTCCGCGTCCAGGTGGAGGAACCTCAGGAGCTCGCTGCGCTCGGCGTGCTGGAGGAAGCGATCCGGGATGGCGTGGACCTTGACCCGGGCGGCGTTCTCGTTCCGGAGGGAGAGGGCCTCGAGGACGGCCCCGCCGAAACCGCCGTGGACGGCGTGGTCCTCGAGCGTGAGGACCCAGGGGTAGTCCCGGACCAGCCGCTGGGCGAGGTCCGCGTCGACCGGCTTGGCGAAGCGGGCGTTCGCCACGGCCACGTCCAGGCCCTCCTTGAGCAGCATCTCCCGGGCCGCCAGGGCCTTGGCGGTCATGACGCCGTAGGCGAGGATCGCGCCGTGCCGGCCGGGGACGAGGAGCTCGCCCTTCCCCAGGAAGAGCGGCGCGTGCGGGAATCCGAGCGCCGGGACCGACTCCCGGGGGATCCGGATCGCCGACGGCTGACGGAGGGAGACCGAGAGCCCGAGCATGTCCCGCAGCTCCGCCTCGTCCTTGGGGGCCATGCAGACGATGTTCGGCAGCGTCCGGCAGAAGGCCACGTCGAAGTTCCCGTGGTGCGTGGGGCCGTCCTCGCCCGCGATGCCGGCGCGGTCGAGGACCAGGGTGACCGGCAGGTTGTTCAGGCACATCTCCTGGAAGATCATGTCGTAGCCGCGCTGGACGAAGGAGGAGTAGATCGCCACCACGGGCCTCATCCCGGCCTGCGCGAGGCCCGCGGCGAACGAGATCGCGCACTGCTCGCTGATCCCCACGTCGTAGCAGCGCCCGGGGAAGCGCTTCCCGAACTCGAGGAGGCCCGTGCCGTCGGGCATCGCCGCCGTGATCGCCACGACCCGGGGGTCCTTCGCGGCCAGGTCGGAGAGGGCCCCCACGAAGGCGTTCGTGTAGGACTTCGACTCGGCCGGGCGCGGCGAGCCCGCCGGCTCGAGCTTCGATTCGCTGATCCGGGTCTTGACGAACGTCACGGGCTTGTGCAGCGCGAAGGGGTCGCGCTCGGCGTCCGGATGGCCCTTGCCCTTCTTCGTGATCACGTGGAGGAGGACGGGCTTGTGCTGCTGGCGGACGTTGGACAGGATGTGCAGCAGGCCCTTCAGGTCGTGCCCGTCGATCGGCCCGTAGTACTGGAAGCCGAGCGCCGTGAAGATGTTGGGGAAGAGGGCCTGCTTGAGGCCGCGCCGCGCGGCGTCGAGGAGGGCCTCCACGGGCTGGCCGAGCGGGACCTTCTCGAGCCAGCGGTAGAGCTCGCTCTTCACCTCCTCGTAGAGCGGGGCGCTCCGGAGCTCGGTGAAGTAGGTCGAGATCGCGCCGACCGTGGGGGCGATCGAGAAGCCGTTGTCGTTCAGGACGACGAGGACGTCGCGCCCCGAGGCGCCGATGTTGTTCAGGGCCTCGAAGGCGACGCCGCAGGTGAGGGAGCCGTCGCCCACGACGGCGATGACCTTGCGCTTCCGCCCGAGCTTCTCGTCGGCGATCGCGCAGCCGAAGGCGGCGGCCAGACCCGTCCCCACGTGGCCGAAATTGAACGGGTCGGTCTCGCTCTCGGGCTTCCACCCGAAGCCGCAGAGGCCCCCGAACTGCCGGAGCGTGGGAAACTTGTCCTTCCGGCCGGTCAGGATCTTGTGGGTGTAGGTCTGGTAGCTCCCGTCCCAGACGATCAGGTCCTGCCTGAGGTCGAAGGCGTGGTGGAGGGCGAGCGTGAGCTCGACCACGCCCAGGTTCGAGCCCAGGTGGCCCCCCGTCTTCAGGACCACGTCGAGGATGAGCCTCCGGATCTCCTCGGCGAGCGCGGGGAGCTCCTCGGGGGCGAGCTTCTTGACGTCGTTCGTCTCGCGGATGCGGGCGAGCAGGTCGCTCATGTCAATGTTCCCGGGCGAGGATGAAATCGGCGATGCGGCGCAGGGGCTCCCCCCTCCTTCCCATGAAGGCGACCGCCGCGCGGGCCCGGGCGGCGTGGCGGGAGGCGGCCCTCCGGGCCTTCGCCACGCCGTGCGCCGCCGCGTAATTGCGTCGCCCGCGCTCCGTACGGTCCAGTATATCGTCGACGATCTGGAAGGCAAGGCCGAGCTGGCGACCGAAGCGGGCCAGGTCGGCCGCGCGCGGGGAGCGGGCCGCGATGGCGCCCATCTCGGCGGCCGACGAGAAGAGCGCGGCCGTCTTCATCCGGTGGATCCGGTCGAGCCGCGCCCGGGGCGAGAGGTCGAGCTCCTGGCCGCCCACCATCCCGGCGGCCCCGGCCGCGCGCGCCAGGGAGAGGGCGAGGGCCGGCGCGAGGCGGGCGTCCGGCGTCCGGGCGATCGCCTCGAAGGCGGCGGCCTGGAGGGCGTCCCCGGCCAGGATCGCGGCCGCCTCGCCGAAGCGCCGGTGGCTGGAGGGCTTCCCCCGGCGGACGTCGTCGTCGTCCATGGCGGGGAGGTCGTCGTGGATGAGCGAGTAGGTGTGGACGTACTCGACCGCGCAGGCGGCGGGGAGGGCCTGGCGGAGCTCTCCGCCCAGGGCGCGGCAGGTTTCCAGGAGGATCGTCGGCCGGAGGCGCTTCCCCGCGTTGAAGAGTGTGTAGCGCATCGCCGACAGGAGTCGCGGAGGGACGCCGCGGCGGGGCAGGAACCGCGCGAGGGCGGCTTCGAGGACGGCGCTCACTCCGTCTTTTTCCGCGGCTTCTCTTCCGCGGCCGGGACGTCGAAGTCCTTCGCGGCGAGCGAGCCGTCCTTTTCCTTCACGAGGAGCTGGATCTTCTTCTCCGCCTGCTCGAGGATCTGGTAGCACTGGCGGAGCGCCTTGATGCCCGTCTCGTACCTCTCGATGGACTCCTCGAGCCCGAGCTTCCCGCCCTCGAGGGCCTTCACCGCCTCCTCCACCTGCCGCAGGTGGTCCTCGAACTTCTCCTTCCGCGGGGTCTTGTCGCTCACCGGGGAGATTTAAGACCCTGGGGGCCGAAAAGTAAAGACGTAAGGGGATCGGGAGATGGGGGGGAGATCGGGAGATCGGGGGGGCGGTGAGCGGAGGATCTCAGGGCGTCGCGGGGGGCTCTTCGACGCGCGAGAGAAGGGTCCCGTCGGAAAGGCGGGTGATCAGGCGGTCGCCGGGCCCGGCTTGGCGGGACTGCCGGAGGATCTCGCCCGTCGACTCCCGCTCCGTGATCGAATAGCCCCGGGAGAGGATGGCCAAGGGAGAGAGGGCGCCCAGGCGGGCGTCCGCCTCGCGGAGCCGGGAGCGGGCGGCCTCGAGGGCGCGCGACGCGTGCGAGGCCAGGATCTCCGCCAGGTGCCGGGAGCGCTGGCGCGCGCCCTCCGCCATCCGGGGGAGGTCCGCGTGGAGCGACGCGCGCAGGAGCTCCAGCCGGCCGCGCAGCGGGCGGGCGGCCTGCGAAGCCCAGGCGCCGAGTCGAGAGGCCAGGTCGTCCAGCCGCTCCCCGAGGCGGGCGGGGAGCTCCTCGAGGCGTCCGAGCGCGCGGCCCCCCGCCAGGCCGTCCAGGACCGAACGGGAGAGCTCCGCCCGGGCGGCGAGCGAGCGCTTGAGCTGGAGCTCGCGGTCCGCCAGCGCGAGGAGGAGGTCGTCCAGTTTCGGGACGGCCCGGACGGCGCCGTCCGTGGGGGTGAGGGCGCGGACGTCGGCCGCGAAGTCGGCGATCGTCGTGTCCGTCTCGTGACCCACGGCGCTCACCACCGGGACGCGCGAGGCGCGGATCGCCCGCGCCACGACCTCCTCGTTGAAGGCCCAGAGGTCCTCGATCGAGCCGCCCCCGCGGCCCACGATCAGGACGTCGAGGTCCGGCACCGCGAGGTTGAGGTGGCCGATCGCCGCCGCGATCTCCTCGGCCGCCCCCTCGCCCTGGACGCGGACGGGGTAGACGAGGACATGGACGACCGGGCAGCGGGTCCGGATCGTGCGGATCATGTCCTGGACCGCCGCCCCCGTGGGCGACGTGACGAGCGCGAGCTTCCGCGGAAGGAACGGGACGGGACGCTTCCGGGCGGGGTCGAAGAGGCCCTCTTTCCGGAGCCTCTCCTTGAGCTGCTCGAAGCGGAGCTGGAGGGATCCCACGCCCCGGGGCTCCAGGTCCTCCACGATGAGCTGGTACTTGCCGTAGGGCACGTAGACGTCGACCCTGCCGAAGGCCACGACCTCCATTCCGTCCTCGGGCCGGAAGCGGAGGCGGCCCGCGGTCCCCTTCCACATCGCGCAGGGCACCTGGGACTCCTCGTCCTTGAGCGTGAAGTAGAGGTGGCCGCTCGAGGCGGGGCGGAGGTTGGAGATCTCCCCGGCGACCCAGACCTCGCGGACCCCGTCCTCGATCGACCGCTTGATCCGGCGGGTGAGCTCGCCGACGCTCAGGATCTCGCGCCCCGAGGGCTGGAGGGACTCGGCGGCAAGGGCCACGCCCGAGTATACCGGGGGAATCCGATTGACGCCACCGCCCGCCGCTGACAGAATGCCCTCCGCATGCAGCCCCTCGTCGCGGCCTTCGTCCTCCTCGCGGGGGCCCAGGACGAGGCGGGCGCCCGCCCGGGCGACGAGTTCCTCCGGGTGGACGTGCCCCGGCCCCGATGGAAAGGGCTCACGCTCCGGGCCGACGCGTTCGGCGGATCCGGCCTCCGGATGCACGTCTCCGACCCCACCGAGATCCGGAACGACGGGATCACGCCGGAGCGGCGGTCGACCCTCCGGCTCGACGAGAAGGACGTCGAGGCGGTCGGGGCGGGGGTCGTGCTGGACTTCGACCTTTTCCGGCTTTCGCTCGACGTCTTCGTCGGCGACTGGGAGGGGAAGGGGAGGCTCACGGAGGTGGACGGCCCCAATCCGCCCGTCGTCACCGCGGTGGAGGCGGAGGGCGAGACCTGGGGCCTGCACGTCGGCCTCCACTGGCCGGGCCTCCGGGGGCGGACGGGGGCCTTCGAGGCCTCCCTCGGGCCGCAGCTCTCGGTGGGGTGGCAGCACGAGGAGATCGACCGGATCCCCGCCGCCTCGCTGCCGGTGCACGACGACTCGATCGACGAGCTGGTCGCGCGGACGGGCCTGCGGCTCGGCGTCAGGCTGCACCTGGGCGGCGAGGCCTGGCTCTCGCTCGAGGGGGAGGGAGCCTGGCAGTTCGGCTCGTCGGTCGGCTTCGTGCGGGAGTTCTCGGCGGGCGTGGGCCTCCGCTTCTGACCCGCCTCAGCGGCGGTTCGCCTCCTCGTAGAGCACGACGCGCTTCACCTCGAGCGCCCGTCCGGTCTCCGAGTCGATCGTGGCCAGGGCGCCGCAGAGGCGGACGTCGCCCGCGGCCACCTCGAAGTGGGCGGGCATGCCCGTGGTGAAGCGGTGGAGCACGCGGTCGATCCGCCGGCCGATCACGCTCTCGTAGGGGCCGGTCATCCCGCAGTCGGTGATGTAGGCGGTCCCCTGGGGGAGCACGCGCTCGTCGGCGGTCTGGATGTGGGTGTGGGTGCCGAAGACGAAGCTCGCCTGCCCGTCCAGCCACCAGCCCATGGCGACCTTCTCGCTGGTCGCCTCGCAGTGCATGTCGACGGCGATCACGCTCGTCCGGGGGCGGAGCTCGTTCATGATCCGCCGGACGACCTGGAAGGGGCAGTCGCAGTGGACGTTCATGAAGACGCGGCCCTGGAGGTGGATGACGCCGACCTTGGCCCCGTTCTGGGTCTCGAAGACCACGAAGCCCTTCCCGGGCTGGTGGTCCGGGTAGTTCGCGGGGCGGAGGAGCCGGGGGGTCCGGTCGATGTAGGGGATGATCTCCTTCTTCCCCCAGACGTGGTCGCCGCCGGTGATGACGCTGACGCCGGCGGCGAAGAGCTCGTCCGCCTCCGAGGGCATGAGGCCGCTGCCGCCCGCCAGGTTCTCCCCGTTGGCGATGACGCAGTCGACGAGCTCCTTCCGGACGATCTCCCCCAGACGCTCCTTGATGATGGTGCGGCCGGGCTTCCCGACCACGTCCCCGATCGCCAGGATCCTGACCTTCATGGTTCACGCAGAGGGCGCAGAGGGGGCGGAGGACGCAGCGGGCCAGAGAATGGCTGTCCCGGGCGCGCCCCTCTGCGCGCTCTCCGTGGATCTCTGCGTCCTCTGCGTCATCGGGCGTATTCGACGAAGCGGGTCTCGCGCATCACGGTGACGCGGATCTCGCCGGGATAGGTGAGCTGGCCCTCGATGGCCTTGGCGATGTCGCGGGCGAGCGTCACGGCCGAGACGTCGGTCACCTTGTCCGAGTCCACGAGGCAGCGGACCTCGCGGCCGGCCTGGATGGCGTAGACGCCCGTCACGCCCGGGAAGGACTTGGCCAGCCGCTCCAGCTCCTCGATCCGCTTGATGTAGCGGTCGAGCGACTCGCTCCGGGCCCCGGGACGGGAGGCGGAGATCGCGTCGGCGGCGCTGGCGAGCACGGTGTAGACGAAGTTCGCGTCCGGGTCGTTGTGGTGGTTGGCGGCGGCGTCCACCACCTCCTTGGGCTCCTCGAAGCGCTTGAGGAGCTCGCCCCCGATCACGGGGTGCGAGCCCTCGAACTCCTGGTCCACGGCCTTCCCGATGTCGTGGAAGACCCCGCAGCGGCGGGCCAGGCGCTGGTCGATCTTGAGCTCCGCGGCCATCACGGCCGAGAGGTGGGCCACCTCGCGGACGTGCTGGAGGACGTTCTGGCCGTAGCTCGTCCGGTACTTGAGGCGCCCGAGGAGGGTCACGAGCTTCGGGTGGACGCTCATGAGGTCCTGCTCGCGGAGGAACTCCTTGCCCACGTTGTTGATGTGCTCCTCCATCTCGCGCTTCGTCTGCTCCGTGATCTCCTCGATGCGCGTGGGGTGGATGCGGCCGTCGATGATCAGCTTCTCCATCGAGCGGCGGGCCATCTCGCGGCGGACCCCGTCGAAGGCGGAGAGCACGATGACGCCCGGCGTGTCGTCCACGATCACGTCCACGCCGGTCGCGCGCTCGAAGGCGCGGATGTTCCGGCCCTCGCGGCCGATGATCCGGCCCTTCATGTCGTCGCTCGGGAGGTCGACCACGGTCACCACCGAGTCGGCGGTGTGGGAGGCGGCGAAGCGCTGGATGGCCATGGAGATGACGCGGCGGGCCTCGCCCTCGGCGTTGTCCCGGGCGGTCTCGACGCGCTTGCGGATGAGCTCGGCCTTCTCCTTCTCGAGCTCCGGCTCGATCTTGTCGAGGAGGAGCTTCATCGCCTCCTCCTTGGTGAGCCCGGCGATCCGGTGGAGCGTGGCCTTCTCCTCGTCCACGATGCGGGAGACCTCGCGCTCCTTCTGGGCGGTCTCCTGCTCCTTCTTCTCGACGTTCTTCGAGCGGGACTCGACGGACTGCTCGCGGCGCTGGAGCTCGTCGGAGCGCTTGTCGATCACGTCCTCCTTCTTGGCGAGCCGGCCCTCGTAGGAGCGCAGCTCGTTGCGCTCCTCCCGGACGCGCTTCTCGGCCTCCTCCCGGACCTTGGCGGCCTCGGCCTGGGACTCCGCCATCCGCTTCTGCGCCTCGGCCTGGGCCTGGGCCAGGATCTTCTCGCTCTCGATGTGGGCCTTGGTCTTCTTGGAGCTCGCCAGCAGGAAATATCCCGCCCCGAAGCCGGCGCCCAGGCCGGCCGCGAGGCCGATCACGATGGAAAGGGGGTCCATGTCCGCATCCTCGACTCGATCGGACCCGGGCCGGCGTGACGGGCCCGGCCCCAGGGCCGGGCGGGCCTGGCGCGCAGGTCCGGGCCTCCCGAGCCTGCGAGGCGAGCAAGAAAGAGGGGGAACGGGGAAGGACGACCGGGTCAGCGACCGCCGCTCTCCATCCGTGTTCCCGCCGAGGTCTCTATCCTACGGACCGTATTCTTGCGTAAGGCGTAACGCCGTCACATCGGCCATCTATCTGAACCCTCCGCTCGTCGGAATCCTTCATGCGGCGGGTGACTATGCATATTCTAGAAGCTTCGTCGGCGCAGTCAAGGGCAAAGCTCCAGCCCGAGGCCGCGATTCGAACCTTCCCGCCCTCCGTCCGTTGGATACCCCGTGCTCCTGGCCCTCCTGCTCGTCCTTCAGGAAGCCCCGGTCGACCGCCTGGGCCACGAGGATCCCGAGGTCCGGACCCGGGCCGAGACGGAGCTCCGGGAGCGGGGAGGGGAGGCGATTCCCTCCCTTTTCGAGGGCCTCGGCCATCCGGACGCGGAGGTCCGCGGGCGCTGCGAGGGGCTCCTGGCCGCGCAGAGCCCTCTTGACTGGGCGCCCTACTTCGGGGACCCGCGGGCGCAGCCCCGCTTCCTCGGATCCTTCCGCGACCCCCTCGTGCCGGACTGGCGAGAGCGGGCGTCGCGCTTCGCCTCGGCCGCGCTGCAGACCCCGCTCCCCCTCCGGCGTTTCGAGGAGGTCGCCCGGACCTGCGGGCACGAGGTCTGGACGGTCGGGAAGCTCCGCCGCTCCGATCCCGACCGCGCGGTCGTTGCCTGGCACCAGGAGTGCCCCGGGGGGATCGGCGTCCGCCTTCAGGAGGGGGTCTTCTTCGTCGGATACCGCCCCGACCTCGAAGCGCTGGCGCCGCTCCCGCGGTTCCTGGTCGGGCGCCTCCTCGAGGAACCCGGCGATTCGCGGGCCGCGGGGCTCCTGGCCCAGCTCGTCTCCGAGCCCGGCCTGCGCGGCCTGGCCCGGGCCGCCCGGAGGGACGATCCGGCCGGCCGCGCGTCGTTCCTCGTCCTTACGCACGTCTACGCGGCCGGGGAGGGGAGGATGCCCGACCCCGCCTACGGGCCCGCCTTCCGCCGCCGTCTCGAGGAGGCCGACTGGGACTTCGTCCACGTCGCCTCCCTCGTGGCCCGCGACCACGCGCGGGCGCTCGCGCCCGAGCTCCGGAGCGCCTACCGAAGCGCGAACCCGTGGGCTCGGTACCTGGCCGCGGCGACGGCGAACCTCACGAAGGAGCCCGCTCTCTACGATCCCGCCCTCTTCGAGATCATGCGGGAGTGCCGGCCGGAGCTTCGGAAAGCGGCGCTCCTCTCGACCGCCGCGTTCGCGCCGCCGGGGGACATGGACTTCGAGGCCATGTTCGACGCCGCCCTGGCTCAAGCGCCGGAGTCTCGGTGGGACGCGCTCTACGCGCTCCGGAGGCTCCCGGACCCCCGCTTCGCGGCGGTGCTGGCGGACGCAAAGGGCCTCGACTGGGACTTCGCCTTCCAGGTCCTCGCCGTCTTTGATGACGACCGCTTCACGGACGCGTTCTGCGACGCCGTGGGGAAGCGGCTCGCGGATCCGGACGCGGACCGCAGCTTCGGGATTCTCGCCCAGTACGCCGGCGGCGGACGCCGGACCCGCCCGGTGGAGCTCCTCAAGAGGTTCGCCCGGGAGGCGTCCGAGCGGGTCGCGTCCCAGGCGGTCGAGCGCCTCGCCGGGCTCCTGGGGGAGGAGGCGCTCGCTCTCTTCTCGAGTTGGCTGGCCGACCGCTCTCCGACCGTCCGTCGACGGGGGATGGAGGGTCTCTTCCAGTCCGGCCGCCTGGCCCCGGCCGGGAGCTGCCTCCGGGAGGAGTTCGCCTCGGCGCTTCGGGCGGCGGTCGAGCGGGAGGCCGATTCCGAGACGGCGGAACTGGGCCGGTCGCGGCTGGGCTGGCTCGGCCGGGAGGACCCGCCCGCGCGCTATGGGGGACGGATCGGAGGACGCCGCGTCCTGGTGGTCCGGTCGAGCTGCGGCTCCGGGGACACCCGGATCGGCTGGCGGCCCCTCCCCGGCCCCGCGATCCCCCGCCCCTCCTGGTAGCGGCGCCCCGCCTCTCCGGGCTTAATCCTTGATCGGTCCGAAGCTCTGCTATTATAGTAATCACCCGGGGCGGGAGATCGGCCCGACCCCCCGATCGAGAGATGCCGAAACTCATCGTCCAGCTGGGGGGCCAGGAGTGGACGGTGGACCTCCAGCCGGGGGCCAACGTCGTGGGCCGCCAGTCCACCTGCAGCATCCCCCTCAAGGAGCCCAGCCTCTCCCGCCAGCACTGCGAGATCGTCGTCGCCGGCCCGAAGGTCACGCTCGTCGACAAGGGCAGCATGAACGGGACGCTCGTCAACGGGAAGAAGGTCGCAAGCCAGGTGCTGGCCCCCGGGGACCGGATCTCGCTGGGCCAGGCGGTCCTCTGGTTCGAGAAGAAGAACGTGGCGGTGGAATCCCGCCCCCCCGCGTCCGCCCCCGCGCCGGATCCGAGCGTCCAGTCCCAGGCCGCCACGCGCCGCTCGCTCGCGGCCCTGGCTCCGGCCCCCGCGGCTCCCGCCGTCCCGGCGCCGGTGTCCGATTTCGCCGTCCTCGTCCGCTCGGGCGGCGCGGGCCTCAAGATCGCGGGCTGGGCGCTCCTCGCCGCCGTCCTCGGGGCCGCCGTCTATTTCGGGGCGGGCCTTCTCAAGTCGGACGGCCCCTCCGTCGTCGAGGACCGGGACAACCTCCTGGGACGGAACTCCGGGTTCGACCGCTCGGCGGGGGGGAAGCCCGAGGGCTGGCTCTTCCGCGAGAAGGTCGCCAGCGCGCTCGGGGTCGACCCGGCCCAGGGGCGCGGCGGCGGCCCCTGCATGGTGCTCGAGAAGTCCGCCGCGGACCTGGTGGTCGAGGCGGCGTCCACCGAGGAGTTCGCGCTCGCGAACGCGAGCCTGGTCGAGGGCGAGGTCCAGGTCCGCTTCGAGAATTTCGCCGGCTGGGCGGCCGTGAAGGTCGACTGGCTCCGGGAGGCCAAGGGGCCGGTCGTCGCGGAGGAATACTCGGATCTCGCGCCCCGCTGCGCGCAGTGGACGGCGCTGCGGTTCTCGTCTCCCCCTCCCGCGGGCTGCCGGGCCTTCCGGATGGGGCTGGTCGCGATCGGGAGGGGCGGGAGGATCTTCTTCGACGACGTTTCCCTCAAGCGCCGCCCCGGCGCGGGGGCGGGTCCGGAGCACAAGCTCGGGAGCCACGTCGTCCGGGCCACGCGCCAGGGCGTGGTCCAGATCGGCCTCAAGGGCCGGCAGGCCCTCTCGAGCGTGGGCGTCCGGCTCGAGAGCGAGAAGGAGGGGGCCATCCCCCAGGCGAGCGCGTTCCAGGTCTCGCTCACCCCCCAGGAGGACGTCCTGATCTTCACGGGGAAGATGCTCAATCCCGTGGACTTCCGGGAGGTCGAGTTCGAGGAGCAGATCGCGGCCGTGGAGGGGGCCACGGAGACGGCCTGGCGCTTCAAGGGGGCGGAGCTCCGGCTCGTGGACCGCGTCGCCGTCCAGATCAACCTCCCGCAGGTGGATTCGATCCAGGGACTTCCCGAGTCGCCGGATCAGCCGGTCTATCGGCTCGCCTTCATCGCGAACGAGGGCGACTTCGTGATCGAGACCAACGAGCCCGTCCGCGTCCGCGAGCAGCAGGCCCAGGGTCGCCGGCGGCTCCTCCTCGGCTTCCGCGTGGACCCGCAGGCGGAGGAGCCGGTCTTCGGGTTCAGCGTGCGGAGCGCGTCGGGGGAGGCGGCCGACCCGGAAAAGGCCGCCCAGAGCGCCGAGGCCGCGCGCCGGCACGGCCAGGCGCTGGCGGGGCTCCGCGACTTCCTCCCCCGGATCCGGGACGCCGCCCAGAAGGAGCGGGTGGAGAACCGGATCCAGTCCCTCGAACAGGCCGAGCGGCGCGACTGGGCCGACGTCCAGGCGCTCGCCTTCCAGGCGGAACTCTCGGGCCGGCCGGAGCTGGCCAAGCGGGCCCAGGATGCGGTGGAGGGATTTCTCGCCCAATGGCGCGGGGCGGGGATCGAGGGGAAGGCCCAGAAGCTGAGGGAGGCGCTCCCCCGTCCGGCGGGAGGGGACGCGGAGGAGGAGCGGGCGGGAAAGATCCTCGAACTGGCGAAGCAGTGCGCCGAGGGCGGGAAGCGCTCGGTGGCCGAGGCGATGCTGAAGACGCTCCTGGCGAAGTACCCTTCGAGCGACGCGGCCCCGGAGGCCCGGCAGCTCCTCGGGAGCCTGAGCCCCTGACCGATCCGGAACGGAGAACGGCCGACAGGACTTATGGGCTTCGGAATCGACGTCGGATCGACCTCGCTGAAGACGGTCTCCGTCCAGCGTTCGTTCGGAGGGTTCAAGCTGACGGGGGCGTCCCGCCGCCGCATCGTGAGGGGCGGGGGGGACCCCAGGCAGGCGCTCCTCCGGCTCCTCCACGAGTCGATCGGGCCGAAGAACGGCCGGCGGGTCGGCGTGGTGGGGCTCTCGGGGCGGGACATCAACCTCCAGCTCGTCCAGCAGCCCAACATGAAGCCCGTCAACTACCGGGCGATGATGGGGTACGAGCTCGACCAGCGGAAGGGAGAGGCGACCGACCTCTACCTCGACTACTGCACGCTCCGGGAGCCCGACGCCTTCTTCCCCCAGTACCTCGCGGTGGTCGGCATCGGGAAGAGCGCCTACGTGGACGAGCGGATCGAGCTCCTGTCCCGCGCCTCGCTCGACGTCCGCGACGCCGTCCCGAACGCCTTCGCCCTCTACGCCGCCTACCGGAACGCCTACGAACCCGAGGGGGGAACGTCGCTCCTCCTCGACCTGGGGTCGGACAACATGGACCTGGCCTTCGTGCGGGGCGGCCGGCTGATCTTCGCGCGGAACGTCTCCTCGGGCGCCCGGGTCTTCGACAACCAGATCGCGGGGGCGCTCAACCTGTCCGCCGACGAGGCCGAGGCGCGGAAGGTCGCCCGGGGGAACCTGGGGCCCGCCGCCGAGGGCGAGGAGGACGACGAGCTCCGCCCCGTCGTCCGCTCCGCGGCCGGCCAGTTCGCGGGCTTCATCACCTCCTCGATCAACCACGCGAAGATGCAGCTCAACGACCGCGAGCTGGCGGTGGACCGGGTCTACCTCTCGGGAGGCGGGGCGCGGCTGCGCGGGCTTCCGGAGTACCTCTCGAGCGCGCTCAAGACGCCCGTGGAGATCCTGGATCCCTTCCGGAACCTGGACACGGCGGCGCTGGAGAAGCGCCCGGGCGGGGAGGAGATCCGGAGCCTCCCCACGGACCTGGCGGTGGCGCTCGGCCTGGCCCAGCTCGTCTCGCCCACGCCGGCCACCGCGTCCTCGGTCCTCTCGATCCTCCCGGACGCGCTCAAGAAGCGGCGCGACTTCTTCCGTTCGACGCTCTGGCTCGGCGCGGCGGGCGGCATCCTGCTGGCGGCCCTCGCGGTCCTGACGGGGCTCGCCGTGGTCCGGCGCGGCTCGGAGCGGGCGGCGCTCGACAAGTTCCGGTCGGAGACGGTGGCGATCAAGGAGCAGATCGACCGGATGGACCGGCTCTCGGCGGAGCAGCGGGAGCTGGCGGCGAAGACGGACTACCTCCTCTCGTACCTCTCCGGCGGGCGGGCGGCGCTGGACGTCGTGGCGCGGCTCGGGAAGGCGCTTCCGAAGGGGATGACGATGCGGGAGCTCAAGATGGGGGATTTCGCCCTCGCCCGCCGGGACGCGGGCGGCGACCGGACGCGCGTGGCCTTCGCCTACCGGGGACGCGGCCTGGTCCTGGGCGAGCTCGAAAGCGAGAGCGGGGACGAGCTCAAGCTCAAGGGCGAGGCCGAGCCGTTCCAGCTCGCCGCCGTGGCGGGCCCGATCGCGCGCTGGCCGGCGGTGGGCCGGACCATCGCGATCTCCGGGGAGGTCGACGAGAACATCCGGGGCACCGCGGGCGAGGCGGTGAAGGCCCTCCGGGACCAGCTCAGCGACCCGTCCCGCGGGATGCGGGCCCGGATCGAGAACCAGAAGCCCTCGAACAAGCCGGGCTGGCGGGAGTACGAGATCTCGGTCACCTTCGAGTAGAGCGCGATGGAATACCTCTGGAAGGAGAACAAGCGGTTCGTGGTCGCGGTCGCCGCGGCCCTTCTGGCCACGCTGCTCTACCACCTCTTCGTCCTCTCCCCGCTCCGGACGTCCGCGGACGACGCCGTCCGGACGCGCGAGCGGGAACGCCTGGCCCTCGAGGCGCGCATGGTGCACGGGGTGCCGGCGCCCGAGCTCCTGGCGGACCTCCAGCGGGACTGCGAGCTCAAGCGGAAGGCCCTGGCCGCGGTCGCGGCGGAGGTCTCGTTCAAGGAGCCCGACCGCTTCAAGGCGCCCGCGAAGGGCTCCGCCAAGGAGCGTTACGACGCGGTGAAGGTGGACCTGTCGAAGGAGCTGAGCTCCAAGGCGGCGGGCGCCCGGATGGAGTTCCCGAAGTCGATCGGGATCGAGACGGACGCGGCCGAGGAGGCGGCGCCGGAGCTCCTCCTCCGCCTGGCCGTGGTGGATCGGCTCATGGACGCGGCGGTCGCGGCCAAGGTGGACAAGATCGAGGTGATCGACGCCCTCTCCGGAATGGACCGCGCGGGCGAACCGAAGAAGGGGGTCTTCCTGTCCAAATACCCGGTGTTCATGAAGTTCCGGGGGACGGAGCAGGCCGTGTTCTCGGTCCTTCACGCCGTCCAGAAGAAAGGGCAGTATTTCGCGGTGACCCAGTTCCAGATCCACCAGGAGGATCCGGGGAAGGACCTCTGCGGGGGATCCATCGGCGTGGCCCTCCTCAAGGTGGACGAGAAGGCCCCGATCGAGCCCAAGGTCCAGGAGTGATCCGCCGCCCATGAAAGCGCTCAGCGGGCTGAACAAGGAGCAGTGGGCCGCCGCCGGCGCGGGCGCGCTCGGCGCCCTCCTGGTCCTCCTGGGCCTGGCGGGCGGCGCCGGGGCGAAGGAGGAAGGCCCGCCGCGCGGCGGCGACATGGTGCACGGCTGGCCGGGCGGACGCTACTTCGAGCTGCCGGCCGAGAAGGTCGAGCACTACTGGAAGAAGAAGATCTTCACGACGCAGTCGTCCGCGCGCCTCCCCATCCCCATCCTCCGCCCCCCCGAGCCTCCCGAGGAGGACCTCGCGGCCCCCCTCTTCCGCCCGGGGCCGTCGTACGGGGCCTACAACCGGATGGCGCTGCCCCTGAAGTACCCGGCCCTGGCGGCGGGGGCGCCCGTCGTGGACGCGGCCTTGCTGCCGCCCGCGGCCGAGATCGACGCCCTGAAGTCGCTCGAGGAGCCGGAGGCCAAGGTCCGGCCCGATCGCCGCGGCGACCGGGAGCGCGAGCACTTCACGATCCGTCTCAAGACCGGGACCCAGGTCGAGGGCGAGCTCATCGCCGACCAGGCCGACTCGATCATGATCCGGGACCGGAGGACGAACCAGCGCGTCACCTACAAGAAGGAGATGATCGCGCCCGGAGGCATCTTCACGAACCGCACGTTCCTCGAGGTCTACCAGCAGGAGTCGAAGCGCATCAAGGGCCCCCGGGAGGCGGAGGAGCGGACCAAGCTCGCGCAGAAGCTCGTCGAGTGGGGCATGCTCCCGGAAGCGGCCGCGGAGCTCCAGAAGGTCCTCGAGGCCCGGAAGGACCATCCGGAGGCGGCGCCTCTCCTGGCCCAGGTCTACCAGGAGATGGGCAACCTGGACGCGGCGCTCGGGGTGTGTCTCGCGGCGGACCTCCACTACGAGACCTCGCGGTGCCTGCGGGCCTTCGATCTCCGCGAGGGGGAGCTCCACGCCCTCGAGCTCGCCGTCCAGTCCAACCCCCGCCACCACGCGGCCAAGCTCGGGCTCGCCCGGGCCCTCCTCGAGGCGGGGCGGGCGGCCGACGCGCTCCGGATGGCGGACGATTTCTTCGTCAAACTCGGCCGCTCCAGCGACACCAGCGACGCCCACCGGGCCGAGGGCCACGCGATCCGGGCCGTCGCGCAGCTCCGGCAAGGCGCGGTCGAGAAGGCCAGGCCGGAGCTGGCCGAGGCGCTGCGGCTGGTCCCCGGCCATGCGGAGGCGCTCAACGCGAACGGGGCGGCGCTCGCCCTCGAGGGCGCCTGGCAGGCGGCGGGGGGAGAGTTCGTGAAGGCGATCCGCGCCCAGCAGTACCTGACCGAGGCGTGGACGAACCTGGGGACCCTCTGCCTCCTGGCCGGGAAGGCGGCGGAGGCCGAGGCCCTCTTCGCGGCGGCGGCGCAACGGGACCCCCGGTCGGCGTCGGCGCTCGTGGGGCAGGGCCTGGCGCTCCTCCTCGGGGGAAAGGACCCCAAGGCGGCGCTCGAGCGGGCCCTCGAGCTCGACCCCCGCCACCCCTGGGCGCGCCTGGCGATGGGTCACCTCCAGCTCAAGGAGGGCAAGGACGAGGACGCCCTCAGACACTTCACCGAGGCGCTCCGGGCCGAATACTTCTTCCTCCCGGCCTACAGCGGTGCCGCGTCGGCCTTCCTGCGCACGGCGCGCAAGCCCGCCGGGGACGGCGCGACCGACCGGCGCGTGAACGCCGAGACGCTGCTTCGGATGGTCAAGGACTTCGACGTCGAGCGTCCCCGCGGCTGGCTCGCGCTGGGCTGCGTCCACGCGATCCTGGGCCGGGCGGACGAGGCCCGCCAGGAGCTCCGGCACGCGATCAACCGCACCCAGGCGGCGGGCCGGCCGGTCGAACCGCTCGCCCTCTACGCCCTCGGCTGGGTGGAGTATCACCACGGCCAGGCGGAATCGGACGAGCAGCGCCTGGACTCCAGCCTCCGCGAGTTCCAGCAAGCGGCCGCGCTCAAGGGCCAGGTGAAGGACGCCTCCTCCCAGCAGGTCGTCGCGGCGGCGGAAGCGGCGGTGGAGGCGATCGAGACGTGGAAGGTCTCGGTCATGCGCATCGTCGAGACCTTCGAGGGGCCCGACGGGCGGAACGTGAGCCCCAACTGGCTGGAGGCGGAGGACCGATACGGGGTGTCGATCTCCCTCGAGAAGGGCCGGGCGAGGTTCTCGGGCCGGCAGGCGGTGGCCGACCACGGGGTCACCCAGCTCTCGCGGGACTTCGACGGCGACGGCTTCCACGCCCTGGAGGTCACGTTCCATCCGGAGAAAGCCGAGAAGGTCGAGTACGGGATCTCGCTCTTCTACGCCCAGCAGGGCGAGTCCCGCGTCGGCTTCCACGTCGGGGTGGACGGCCAGGGCGTCGTCCGCTACAACCCCGCGGCCTCCGATCCCCGGGACATGGACAAGCGCGACATGGCCGTGGGCTGGGGCCAGGTGCGGACGCCCGTCCCCGACCCGAAGGCGTTCCGCTTCCGGCTCACGCGCGGGGAGAAGAACCGGGCCCAGAACCTGACCCTCTGGTTCTGGGACGCGGCCAAGACCGACTGGGTCCTGGCCCAGCGCGAGGTCCCCGCCAACCTGGGCGGGAAGGGGCAGTGGCGCGTGAGCGTCTTCTGCCGGGCTCCGGTGAACCAGGAGGTGGACCTCTCGGTCGACGACATCCGCGTCTTCGCGCGGGAGAGGCGGTAGCGATGGGGACCCCCCGCCGCTCCGGCTTCACGCTGATCGAGATGCTGGTCGTGATCTGCATCATCGCGATCCTGACCGGCCTGGTCACCGTCGCGATCTCGTCCGCGATGACCTCGGCCCGGCAGAGCAACACCCAGCTCATGATCGACACCATGGCCGCCCAGCTCGCCGTCTACGCCCAGCGCTGGGGGGACTTCCCGCCGTCGACGATCGGCGACCTGGGCGGCACGGCGCCCAACGTCACGAACAACGGGATCGAGGCCTTCGTCGCCTGCATGTCGAGCGAGAAGCGCGGCGGGCGGCTCTACGTCCCGCCCGACGCGGAGCTCTACACGAACACGGACGCGGACAAGGTCGGGTCGAACCTGACGGGCTGGTACTTCGGGAACAACGACCTCCGCGAGGTGGCCGACCTGAACGGCTTCGTGATCATGTACCTGCACCACAAGGACTACGCGAATCCCCGGGCGGGGGTCGTGAAGTACCGGCTGGTGGAGAAGGGCGAGGAGGCGGTCCTGAAGGCCGAGCAGAGCGCGGCCACCAAGACCTTCGTCAATCCCGGCCGGTTCCAGATCCTGAGCGCGGGGAAGGACGGGAAGCCCGGAACCCCCGACGACATCCGGGCCGCGCAGTAGGCGGCCCGATGCCTCGAGCGCGCGGCGTGTCCTCCCGGAAGCGCGGCGTCACCCTCCTGGAACTCCTGGTCGTCATCATCATCTTCTCGATGCTCCTGGGCTTCACGATCTACCTCCTCAAGGGGGCGAACCGCGACCTCGGGGTCACCGCCTCCGCGAACCAGCTGGCCGGCCTCCTCCGCGCCGCGCATCAGGCGGCCCGGACGGACGCCTCCCCCGCCTGGGTGGTTCTCAACGTGCGCGACAACACCGCCCATCTCCTCGTCAAGGAGACCGTCGGGGAATGGCACTTCGAGGAGAAGGGCGGGCAGGACCAGGGCGCGTTCGGGAAGGCCGCCCGGATCACGAACGGATCGTCCGTGCCCGGCCGCGTGGGCCGGGCCGTGCGCCTGGCGGGCTCGGGGACCATCCACTGCGGGGAGGTGCCCGTCTACGCCCCCGAGCAGGGCGTGGCCGTCGAGATGTGGTTCCTCCGCTCCCACGGCCGGACCGGCCGCGGCGTCCTGGCCACGATCGGCGGCGAGGTCGAGCTCTCCGTCGAGGCCGACGGCCGGGTCGACGGCCGGGTGGGAGGCCTCCGGGTGAGCTCCGGACAGGCCCGCGTGCCCAACGACTCCTGGTGCCACGTCCAGCTCCTCTACTCCGGGCGCGACCTCCGGCTCTTCCTGAACCAGGCCCAGGTCGCCTCCGCCGCGGGCCAGGCCGGATGGACCGTGAATTCCCCCTTCGTCGTCGGCGACGCCCGATCGGGGATCTCCGGCATCGTCGACGAGGTCCGCCTCTCCCTCATCGTCCCCCGGGACCTCGTCCCTCTCCCGGCCGAGGTGACCTTCGAGATCGTCTCCGGCCTGGCCGCGGGACAGAACGGCGAGGCCGTGATCCCCTTCGACGGCGAGGGCCGCCTCGCGCTTCCCGCCGAGGTGAAGGTCGCCGTCAAGAGCCCCACCGAGCGGCAGGAGATCACGGTCGGCAGGGGAGGAAACGTCCGCCGATAGCCCGGAAAAGCGGTGGACAGATCCGTCCTCATTCGTAGAATCGGAGCCCTATGACCCGACCCCTCGCCGTCCTGGCTTTCGCGGTCGCCGCCGCATCCTCCGCCCGGGCCCAGGACTTCGGCCAGCAGTGGATGGACCGGGTCACCCGCGAGGTCATGCCCGACCGCGGGCCCCTCCCGACCCGGGCCCTCGTCCACGAGCTCTACATGGGCGGGATCGCCTACTACGACGACAACATCCACCTCCGCCCCGACGACGAGGAGGCGCAGACCGTGATCGCCCCCTTCATCCGCCTCCGGGTGGACTACTCCGAGCGGCAGCTCGACGCGGCGGGCGACGTCCTCGCGAGCTACAAGCGCTACTCCCCCGACGAGGAGTTCTCCGACTACGAGCAGCGGGCCTTCGGCCGGATCCGGATCGTGGGCCCGCGGGCGGGCGCGGAGATCGCCGCCATCGTCCAGAACGTGAGCGACCCGATCGACGCCGTCTTCGCGGACCGGGCGGAACGCCTGGTCGTCAACGCCTTCCCGCGGGCCTCCCTCGAACTGACCAACACCCTCGCCCTCGAGGTCTCCGCGAACGCCGGCTACGTCTCCTTCTGGGAGACGGCCTTCGAGACGGCCGACAACTGGAACGTCCGGGCGGACTTCTCCGTCGTAGGCCACCTGACCAACGGCGTGGACCTCCTGGGCCAGGCCGGCGTCCTGGCCATCCGCTACGCCGAGAGGCTGGGGCCGCCCGATGTGGACGGGTTCTACGGCCGCGGCGGCCTCCGAGGCGAACTCACTCCCGTGATCCATCTGACCGCGCTCGCCGGCTGGACGACGGCCGAGAGCGAGGATTTCCTCTCGGGCGCGGACGGGGAAGAGGTGGATACGGCGGACGTGGCCGTGAACCTCCGGTGGCAGCTCGCGCCCAAGACCACGTTCTGGGGGGACTTCACCCGGCAGGTCGCCTGGGGCGGCCTGCCCGACCCCTTCTCCGTCGTGAACCGGGCCACCGTCATCGTGGAGAGCACCCTGACGGAGGAGATGCTGGGCCGGGTCCGCGGGCAGGCGGACTTCGTGGAAGGCTCCGGGGGGATCGACAAGACTTTCTACAGCCTGGCCGTCTCCGCCACCTACAAGCTTCAGCCGCAGGTCTACCTCGAGGGGGGAGTGACGTGGCGCTGGGGAGAGTTCGACGACGTGCCCGGCGGCTACGACTACGAGAACACGATCGTGCACCTCGGGCTGGTGGTCACCAACTGAGCGGACGGCTCCCCTCCCACGCCCTCGGACCGGGTTTCCCCGATCTGATCCCTAGTTGAAGGGGCTGAGTTGCGGCGAGGTGACCAGGACCTCCTTGTCGATCGCCGCCTGGTTTCCGACCAGGGGGTCGCCCGGCCCGAAGATGCGGCGGACGAACAGGCGGCGCCGGGAGGACGCCTCGATGGCGCGGCGCTCGGGCGAGACGGGGTCCTGGCGGGGAGGAGGCACCACCTGCGGGGCGCCGGCGGCCTGGGTCCGGGCCAGGAGGACGCCGTCCAGCTTCCCGAGGGGGCCGAAATCGAAGACGCCGCCCGCGATCCTGAAGGCGGCGGAAGCGCCGGCGCGGAGCGTCTTGTCGCCCGCCGAGAGGACGAGGTCCGGACCGTGGGTCGAGAGGACGTAGCCCTCCGCCGCGCGGGCGAGCCGGACGCCGGGCTCGAGAGTGAGGGCGAGGCCCTCGATCCCCACCGCCAGCGGAGCTCCCAGGCTCTCCACCGCGGACTTCGAGACCAGGATGGGGCGGGCGCCCGCCTGCAGGACCGTGAGTGACGGCGCCACGACCAGCTCCTCTCCCACGCGGACGCCGCCCGCCTCGACGCGCACCTCGGGCGCCGCCGAGAGCCCCAGGAGGATCGCCGGAAGGACGATGAGCTTCATACCCGTCTCCCTATCGACCGATCAAGTCTAGCCCTTTAGCCGCGCCGCGTCAAGCGCCGGCGGACGCCCAGCGCCGCCAGGGCGAGAAGGACCTCCAGGCCCGTCAAGCCGCACTTCTTCTTTTTCCCGCCGGTGCCTCCCACGACCGTCCCCGGCACCCCGAAGATGAAGTCCACCTGGCCGTCGGCGTTGGCTCCGAACGACACGAAGGCGGAGGTGAGGCCCGTGCTCGTCCGCGTCCGGGCCCGCCAGTGGTAGGAGCCGGCCAGGATCGGCCCGGAGGGGAGGACCACGGTCGTGCCCGAGTTCACGAGGGCGCCCTGGATCAGTCCCCCTCCGTTGAAGGGGGTCCCGATCGGCTTGAGTTCGACCTCGAGCTGGACCTGGAGCGCGGGGGAGGGCGAGGTGACCGTCGCGACGAACGTGAGGTTGTCCACGCCGATCTGGCCGCCCACCGGGATCGGGGTCGTCCCGTCCGGGAGGCGCTGGTCGAGCGCGGTCGGGATCGGGGACTGGACGACGAAGTCGGGGTCCGAGGGGGGCAGATTCCAGGGATACTCGACGAAGGTCGTCTGGCCGCCCGTGGAGGAGATCGTCCGGGCCCGCCACTTGTACGTGGTGTTCGACGGCGCGGAGAAGATCACGAACCCGACCCCGGAAGAGGACTGGGGCAAGCTCTGAAGGAGGGTCCCGGTGCCGAACGGATTGGACGCGCCTTCCACAACTTCGACCTCGAGCTGGACGGTCGTGCTCGCGTCCGGCGGGGTGATGAAGCCTTCCAGGCGGATCCCATTCTCATTGACGGTGCCCCCGGTGGGGATGATGACGCCGTCCGAGCTCCGGCGCTGCTCAAGGTTGGACGGAACGGCCAGGACGACCGGCGCCCGGACCTCGAAGTCGACGGCGTCCTCGGCGTTCCCGCCGAACGAGATCCAGGCGCTCGCGCGGCCGATCATGTCGATGCTCCGCGCTCGCCACTTGTACTTCACGTTCGGGGCGCCGCTGAAGCTGTAGGTGACGATCGCCGAGCCGGCGACGGGGTCGGGGACGGCCCCGTACGTGTCCGGCTGTACGAGGACGGTCTCGCCCGTCGGGGTCCCGGTGAAGGGCGTCCCGATCTCGCGCACCTCGACCTGCATCCGGACGCCGCCGGTCAGGGCGTCCGGGGTGAGGCCGGACTCGCTGAAGACCCGGCCGCTCAGGAGGACCGTGGTGTCCGCCGTGAAGTCGCCGGGCGCCAGGGCCCCCGCGCTGTCGGCCTGGGAGAGGCTCATCACCTCGTTGGGGTAGAAGCGGCGGACGTAGACGTCGAACGCGCCGAGGGCGCCGTCCGCCCAGGCCACGATCGGCTGGTCGAGCGCGTTGACGGCGATCGAGGGCGTGAACGAGAGGTCGGCCGTGTTCGAGATGCCCCCCGGCGTCCCCGGGAACGAGGAGCCGAGGTCGCCCACGTCCGTCCAGCCGCCTCCCGTGTTCCTCCGGACGTAGATCTCGGGGTTGCCGCTCTCGTCGTCCTGCCACGCCACGTAGACCGAGGCGGGGTTGCCGCCGCCGAACGAGGCGCGGACGGCGATCGAAGGGCTCACGGCGTTTCCGTTGCTCCCCGCGTTGGCGCCGCCGACGAGCGTCGCCCAGGCGCCGTAGACGGCGTCGTTCGCGGGGGTGTGGGGCGTGGCCACGGGAATGCGCGCCGCGAAGATGTCCGTGGGAGAGTTGATCGCGCCCGAGCTGCTCTCCTGCCAGGCGACGAAGAGATCCCCGGTGGTCATGTCGATGCCCAGCGCGGGGTGGAGGGAGAGTCCCGGGGACGGTCCCGGAACCTGCCCGCTGATGCCCCCCCCGGTCGCGGAAGCGTCCACCTCGCCCCAGAGGATGGGATCCCGGCTGAAGGAACCCGTCCCCGAGTCGTCGAACGTGAAGACCCCCGTGGAAACGCCCCCGACCCCGGAGAAGCCGCCGTCCACCCAGAAGAGCATGCTGGTGACGGTGATCTGGCCGGTCGCCCCGAGGAAGGCGTCGCCGGGCCGGACGCCCCGAAGGTAGATCTCGTAGTTGTTGTTGGCGGTGTCCGACCAGGCGACCCAGGGGCGGCCCAGAGGGTCGATCGCAAGCTTGGGCCGGTCGGAAACGGAGATCGGCGTCGCGCTGATCCCGCTGGCCAGGCGGGAGTTGACGTTGGGGCTCACCACGCCGGGCAGCTCGTTCGGAAGCCCGTACCAGCCCTCCGGGGCGTCGTCGTCGCCCGGGAAGTAGACGGCCAGGAAGATCTCGCTGAAGCCCCCCGAGTCGTTCTGCCACGCGACCACGGGGACGTTGTCGATGATCTCGGGCGCGAGGAAGAAATCCCGTATGACGTTCACCGTGGCCATGGAAGGGAAGAGGCTGAGCCCGTTGTTCTTCGAAATGCCGCCCAGCGTGGCGGAGCCGGCCAGTTCCACCCACGTGGAGACGTCGAACCTCCTGACGTAGATTTCGAAGTCGCCCCGGCTGTCGTCCTGCCACGCCACGTACAGGGTGCCGGCCGTGTCCAGGGCGAGCGAGGGATGGCTGGACTCGCCGGGGTTGGCGGAAACCCCGCCCGTTCCGCCGCCCGGTCCCACGTCGAACCACTCGAACCCGTTGAAGCGGCGGACGTAGATGTCGAAGTTCCCGCTCGACTTGTCCGAAAAGGCCACGATCGGGTTGCCCGATCCGTCCAGGATCACCGACGGGCTTTCCGAGACGCTCGACGTGCTCGAGATCCCGCCGCCCGAGGCCGAGAAGAGGTTCTCGAGCCAGGGGTCCACCACGACGGGGTAGCTGGCGCGCGCCATCCAGGCGTCCGGGACCTCGAGGACGATCTGCCCCCCCTCGTAGCGGGGGTCGATCTCGAAGCGGCGGCCCGACGCGTCGATCGCCACGGCGCCGTGGTAGGCGAAGACGGGCCGGCGGTCCTCGTCCTTGAAGACGAGCCCCCCGTCCCAGAGGGTGGTGTCCTTCCAGCCCTGCTGGCGGCGGCGGACCTGCTCCACGGGCCCCCGGACGTCCGTCTGCACGTCCACGCGGACGCGAAGTTCGCCCGCGCCCAGAGGCGAGGGGATGTGGAAGAGCTGCTCGACCCGCGAGTTCTCGAAGACGTACTCCTCGGCGATGAAGCCCCGCTCGATCCGGGCGCGGTGGGCGGCTTCCCGGACGGCGGTGCCGAGCGCCGACACGGGGAAGACGGCGGCCCCGGCCTCCACGGTCGCGGCCCGGAGCCGGACCCGGAGTTCCCCGGACCGGTAGTCGAGGCCGGCGGGCTCGACGCGCGCGGAATAGCCGTCGCCCCGGACGTCGGCCCCGCCGCCGGGGATCGCGGTCGAGCTGACCCGGAAGTGCCTCAGCGCCGCGGAGGCGGCGGGGGAGGCCAGGGGAGTCTCGGGGGTCGTCGCGGGCGGCCGGGAGGCCTTCGCGGCGGCCGGGACCGGAGGCGGGGCCGCGGGGTCGCGATCGCCGCGCATCGTCACCGCGGCCGCCAGCGCGGCCGCGCACGTCACGCCGACGACGAGCACCTTGGCCTTCATGCGGTCTCCCCTATGACATGCGGTTGAGGATTTTGCAGACCCGAAGATGATAGCACATCCTGCGCCGGGGTCAACAAATCCAAAGGGCCGCGCGTCCCGGCAGGGGGGCGGACCTCGGACCCTTCTCACCCCGCAGTTTCTTGACCGATCTGCCCTCCGTGTTGTACCATTTCCGGGTAACTCGTCCGAATTGGAGACCGCTCAAGTGACGCTGCTCGTGGCCCTCCTCGCGTCGGTCGGCGCCGCTTCCGAGGAGCCCGTCTCCTTCCGCGCCGAGGGCCTCGTCCTCTCCGGAGCGCCGGTGGCCGACCCGTCGATCCAGCTCCGGTCCGGGCCCACGGGCCTGCTGCTGGTCTCCCGCACCGTGGTCGAGCCCCTGGAAGCGTCCGTCGCCGTGGCGATCGGGGCGGGCCTGACGATCGTCGTCGAGCCGGGCGTGCGGCTCGCGCGCGTCGGGGCGGGATTCGAGCTGTCCGCGCCCTTGAAGAAGAAGGTCCGGATCGCGGCCGGCCCGGAAGCCTTCATCGTCCTCTCCCCGGCGTCCGTCGGCACGGGGCCGGACGGCTGGCTCCTCGGCGTGGGGCGTCCGGTGGAGGCTCCCTCGATCACCGTCTCCCAGGCGGCCCAGGACGACGCCGACAAGAATCTGAAGGAGCTCGAGAAGGCCGCGAAAGCGATCGAGAAGTCCGCGGCTCAGCCGCAGGGTGGGGGGGGCGGGTTCCCCTGGCCGTATCTCAACCAGTGGCCCCCCGGCGCTCCGCTGCCGCCCTGGTTCCCCGCGCGCCCCGCGTCCATGGACCCCTCCAAGGCCCAGGGGAACTTCTTCCTCTTCCGGTACTTCGATCCGTTCACCGCATCCCTGGCGAGCGATCCCCAGACGATCCAGACCTTGGACGAGATCAGTCCCCTGGGATTCTGATCGCTCGCCGCTCCGGGGGGACGACTTTCGACCGGGACCTGCGGCGCTCTCGCTGCGCCCGGGGGCGTGGAATCAAGGGGCGCGTCCGGGGCCGAGGGCCTCCCGGCCGACCGCTCAATACGTGAGCGCCGCGCCCGCGTGGAAGATCACGTTGTCGAACTCCATGCTCGCCGCGCCGGTGTCCGTCTCGCCCGTGCGGAACGAGACGCCCGCGTCGAGAAGGGCGTAGGCGATCGGCTTGATGGTGACCGATCCCCCCACGTGCGCGTAGTCGCGCTCGACGCCGGTGGCGGTGTCGGCATGGTCGTACTGGAAGCGTGCGCGGAAGGAGACGTACGCGTTCGCCTCGAAGTTGGCCAGGAAGAGGACCCGGTTGACCACCTGATACGGGTCCGCCCCGCCCGCGAACGTGAACTGGCGGACGAGGTCGAGGTTGAAGGTCAGCGTCTGCATCGCCTCGTAGCGGAAGCTGACGGCCGCGTCCATGGTCTCGTCTTCCTCCTCGATCCGGGTGCCCGCGTAGTAGTCCGACTCGATGTGGGTGCCGCCCACGAACGCCTCCACCTGGAGCCGCTGGGCCAGTTCGCCCCGGGCGCCTCCGCGGATGTAGTAGCCCCACGCGTCGGGCGGCGCGCCCTTGGCCTGGCTGTTCCGGTAGGAGATCTGCTGCCAGCCGGCCTGGCCCATGAGCTGGATGCCCGCCGGGCTGTGGTAGACGACCGTCACGTCGGTGCGGATGTTGTCGTTGTCGATCGCGCGGGCGAAGGCGGCATCCTCGTACCGGACCACGCCGATGTTGGCCGATGCCTCGACGGACCAGAGGGGATTCAGGTCGAAGGCAAGGCGGGGGATCGTGGTCGACGTGGTGCGGACGGCGCGGTCGATGAAGACGACGTCGAGCGGGTCGCTCAGGTGCTGGAGGATCTCGACGATCTCCAGGCTGTAGCGGTTGCCGGTCTGGCGGAACACGAAGTAGAGCCGTTGCTCGTCGTCGTCGCCGTCCTCGAAGTCGTCGTAGATCTTGAAGTTCCCCAGGAAGTCGGCCTTGACCATGAATCGAGGCTCGGAGTACTCGATCGTGGCGCCGGCGAAGGGGACGATGACCGAGTCGTCGAACTCGTTCTTCTCCGTGAGGAAGAGGTTGTCGTCGCTGTACCACTCCACGCCCCCGACCACGTGCCACTCGACGGGCTGGGTGGAGAGGGGGCCGCGCTCCGACTGCACCTCGTGGGTGACGCGGTCCAGCCACTCGCGGCCGAAATCCTGGGCCTCCGCCACGGCGGGCAGGAAGGCAAGGAACGCGGCCAGGGCGACGGGCTTCACCATCGATCGTTCCCCAAAAGAAATAGACCGGGACTCCCGAGACGCCTCCTGTGGTCGGGCGCTCCCTCCCTAACCCCGGTCGCGCGCGATCTGGAGATTATAGTCCACGGCCCGAGGCTGTCAACAGAAAGGCCGGCGGGTTCCCCTTCCAGGACTTCCGCGTCTCGGTACTCAGTCCCCGAGCGACTTCCGGAAGGCGCGAGCGGCCTCGTCCTCGGGATAGGAGGCGAGGAAGGCGTCCATCGTCCGACGCGCCCCGGCCGGGTCGCCCGCGGCCACGAGCGAGCGCGCGAGGGCGATCGTCAGGCCGCGGTCTCCCGGGAGGAACCGGAGCGCCGCGCGGTAGTCGTCCGCCGCCAGGGCGTGCATCCCGAGCGCGCTCGCATGACCCGCCCGCGCGAGGTGCAGCGTCGGTTCCCGCGCGGGACGGGCGAGGGCCTCCGTCAGGACGTGGAGGGCTCCCGTCCGGTCGCCCTTCGCCGCCCGGAACTCCGCCTCGAGCGCCGGCCAGGCGGCGGCCGCCGGGTCGATCCTCGCCGCCGTCCTCGTCAGCTCCGCCGCCCGGTCGTAGGCCCCCAGCCGGCCCCAGGCGCGAGCCGCCGCCGCGAACGCCTCGGGGTCCGAGCGCAGCGCGAGCCTCCGGTCCCTCACCCTCGCCTCCAGGCCCCACTGGCCCGCCGCCTGGAGCGCGCCGGCGAAGACGTCGTACGCCTCCACGCCCGCCGGCGACCCGCGGTCGAAGACCTCCCCGGCCTCCGTCCAGCGCCCCTTCCGGACCAGGAGGGCCGCCAGCTCCGCCCAGGCCCTTCCGCCCTTCGGGACCAGCGCCTCGTAGTCCGCGACGGGCGCCTCCGGGTCCCAGATCTCCTCGAGCACGCGGCCCGCGGCGCCCGGGTCCTGCGCGAACAGCCGCTGGAAGCAGCGCGCCGCGGCCGGATTTCCGCGCTCCCAGAGCACGAGGCCCGCCTCCCGCTGGAGCGCCGCGTGCGCCGGCCAGAGGTCCGCCGCCGTCTCGTAGCGCCGGTCCGTCCCCTCCGCCCGCGCCGCCCTCCAGGCCGAGGCATGGTCGTACGGAGAGATCCCGAGGTTGGGCTCGAGGGGCAGGAACGCGAGCGCCGCCGCGACCGCCGCGCCGTCCGCAAGCGCCATCCACGCGAAGCGGGCGCGCGGCTCGCCCCGGCGGGAGACCGAGGCCCCCAGTCCCAGCATCGCCCCGAAGAGGACCCCCACCGACGGGATCCGGAGGTCGAAGTCCACGATCGAATGGACCGCGATCACCGAGACCGCCCCGAGCGCCGAGGCGAGCGGCAGGCGGTCCGGGCCGGGGACCGCCCGGAGGGCGCGGAGGACCCGGACGAACCAGTACGCCAGGCCGCCCGCGAAGAGCGCCAGCCCCGCGAAGCCGAACTCGAAGAGGAGGTTCACGGGCTCGCCGTGGGCGTATTCCGGCTGGCCGGCCATCCCGGGCGGCTGGTAGACGTGGTAGGCCACGGCGTGCGAGCCCGCGCCGAACCCGAGGACGGGCTGGTCCATCGCCCCGGCGGCGCTGCTGCTCCAGAGCGTCCAGCGCTGCTCGGCCGAGAGCTCGAAGGGGTCGAGCTGGTCGAAGCGCGCGAGGAGCCCCGCCGGGTTGGCCGCGAGGACCGCGGCGACCGCCACGACCAGGATCGCCGCGATGCCGGCCGCGCTCGACCGTCCGCGGTGGAAGAAGGGGAGGAGGACCGCGCCCGCCGCCGCTGCGAGCGCCCCGCCGCGGGACTTCGACATCACGATCGCCGCCGCGAAGAGCCCGGCGAGCAGGGCCCAGCCGAGCCCCGCCTCGAGGCGCCGTCCCGGCCCGGGCCGCTCGGGCTCGCCCGGCCTGCGGGGAGGCCACGTGAAGCGCGCGGCCGCGACGGCCGCCGCGATCACCAGGCCCATCCCCATGAGGCCGGCGAAGTGATTCCGGTTGACGAGCGTCCCGGCGGCGGAGCCGGCGCCGGAACTCGGGCCCTCGTGGAACGGAGGGTTGGGCCAGCCCGCGAAGAAGCGGACCAGGCCGAACGCCGCCTCGAGGCCCAGCACCGCGAGGACGCCCCGCAGCACCCACGAGGAGGAGAGGCCGTTCTGCCGGAGGCGCAGGACGAGGAGTCCCGCGACGGCCGCCGCCGCGAACTGGGCGAGGAAGTAGACCGCCCGCCCCGCGTCGGCCGCGCCCGGCCAGGCCTGACCCACCCCGTGGAGTTCGCGGAGGCGGGCGGTGACCGGGAAGAGCCAGGGGAGGGGGAGGAGCTGGAAGGCCAGGAGTCCCGCGAATCCGGCCAGCAGACCCGCGCCCCAGCGCGTGAGCCGGAGCGGCTCCCGGAGGAGGAAGAGCGACGCGCCGAAGATCAGCGCGGTCCCGCCCGCCAGAGCGGCCAGCGCCGGCGCGCGGACGGCGCCGAACCAGAGGAGCGATCCGGCCCAGAGCACCAGGAAGGCGAGCCCGAGCGCCCGGGTCATGCGCCCCTCCTCCCGCCCGCCTCCTGGTATCCCGCGAGCTCCGCCCGGATCACCGAGTGGATCCCCTCCGGGAGCGGGACCGAGGGCGGCGGCCAGGGGTCCCGGAGCGAGCGGAAGGCGAGCCGGAGCGGCTGCTCGAGGTGGCGGGGCTGCGACGCCAGGACGATCCGGGGCCGCCGCTTGGCGATCCGGGCGACCATTCCCACCAGGCTCCCGATCGAGGTGCTCTGCCCCGAGGCGACGAGACGGACCTCGGAGGCGGACAGCGTCCCCAGCGGCCCGAGGATCGCGCGAGCCGCATCCCGGACGTGCAGGTAGTCGCGGAGGGTGTCCATGGGAACGTAGACGTGCACCGCTTCGTGCCGGACCACGCTCCGGGCGATTCGGCCGACCAGTCCGGCGGGCCGACCGCGGGAGGGGCCGTAAAGGTTCGAGATCCGGGCCACGAGCGCGGGCCCCAGCCCGGTCCGCTCGGACCACTCCAGGCAGAGCCGCTCCTGGACGAGCTTGTTGCGGCCGTAGGCGGAGATCGGCCGGCAGGGGGAGTCCTCGGTCAGGGGAAGCTCGGAGGAGTCCCCGTACACGCCTCCCGCGGAGCTGGCGAGGACGAGCTTCCCGGGTCCGAGTCGCTCCGATCGCCTCCCGAGCGCGTCGAGGAGCCGCCGGAGCGCCTCCGTCTCGGCGTCCAGCCGCGCCGGCGGCGTCCCGATTCCCCCGGCCCCGGCGCACCAGAGGACCGTCCAGGAAGCCCCGTCGGCCCGGACGTCGTCCGCGAAGCGCTCCGCCTCCTCCTCGAGCCCCGACGCCGACCGCGCGGGGTCCGACCAGGAAAGCGGCCGGGGCAGCGCGGGCCAGGGGCGCGCCCCGGGAATCTCCCCGGAAAGGACCCGGGCGATCCAGCCTCCGAGGAAGCCTCCGCGGCCGAGGACCCAGGCGAGCTCCGGCCTCATCGCCGGGTCCGGGCGTCCCGCACCGGCCGGGAGACCGTAAGGTAGAGCGGCTTGCCCATGGCCTGGGTCAGCGCCAGGCCCAGGTACTCCGCGATCACCCCGAGCGAGAAGAGCGTCACGCCGGAGAAGAAGCAGATCACGATGATGATCGTGGTGTACCCGGCGACGGGGATCTGGTGGGTCAGTTTTCCCCACACGGAGATCCCGCTGAGCGCGATTCCCATCAGGACGGAGAGGAACCCGGCCACGGAGATGATCCTCAGCGGCCGCGTCCCGGCGCTGAGGACCATTCGCCAGAAGTGCGAGACGAGACGCCGGAGCGAGTACCCCGAGGGCCGCCCCCGTTCGGGGCGAAGCGTCACCGGGCAGAGCTCCGAGCGGCCCACGACCCACGTGAGGGCCACGTCCAGGAACACGCCGTGCCCGCAGTACGCGGCCAGGCTCCTTGCGATCTCGCCGCGGATCAGGCGGAAGCTGCTGAAGCGGAGGATCTCGCGGCTCCCCGTCGCCAGGCTGAACGCGCGCTTGACGAGGCGGCTCGCCAGGTTCCGCAGGCGTCCGTGGGGCGGCGGGTTGACCGCGCGGCCGTAGACCAGCAGCGCCCCCGACTCCAGGGCCCGGTCGAGCATCGCCCCGATTTCGGCGGGATCCTGCTGGCCGTCCTCGTCGAGCGTGACCACCCATTCGGAGGAGGACGACGCCAGCCCGGCGAGCGTCGCCGGGTGCTGGCCGTAGTTCCGGGAAAGCCAGAGGAGGACGATCCACGGGTGGCGGGCGGCCAGGTCCCGCATCTTTTCGTCCGAACGGTCCGCCGCCGCGTCGTGGACCAGGACCACCTCGGCCACTCGGAACGCCACGCCCCGGGGCGTTCGGCTCCCGCCGGCCAGCGGGGCGATCTCGGAGAGGAGGGTCTCGAGGGTGTTCTCGCCCTGGTAGACCGGGATCACCGCGGACAGCGCGATCGGGGGGGAGGCGCCCGCGTCGGACGGTTCCTGCGTGATCACGGGGAGAGAGTCGGAAGCCACACTAGGCGAGCGTTCCGGGATTGTCAAGTCCCCGGAACGTCCGGAGCGTCCAGACGGCGAGCGCGAGGACCCACGCCAGGCTCGCGACCTGGACCAGGCGGGCCCCGAGCGCCCGGGCCCGCGGCTCGAAGCGGAACTCCACGGCGTTGTCGCCCTCCGCGAGCCGGACCGCCTTGTACGCGAGAAACGCGCGTTCGATCGTCGCGGGCGCTCCGTTCACGGTCGCCTTCCAGTCGGGGTGCCAAGCGTCGGCGTACGCGAGCCAGCCTCCTCCCTCGCCGGCCGGGACCGAGACTCGGATCGCGACGCGGTTGGCGGAAAAGCGGTCGACGGCATGAATCGGACGGGGCCCTCCGGGCGGCGGGGACTCCTCCGCCAGGGGAGTCCCCGGGCCCAGGAGGAGGACGTCCCCGTCGAACTTCGGGTCGTTCATGAGGCGCGCCGCCTCGCCATCCTCCGCGCGGAGGGCGGAGGAGAAATGACGGATCTTGTCCTCCGTCTCTCCCATGATCCGGGCGAACCGCGGCAGGGAGCGGGGAGGCCTGGGCCCGCGGGGCCCCACGAAGGCCGACCGGTCCGTCCCGAGCCCGGCGGCGTAGGCCTCCAGGAGGCGGTCCCAGGGCGCCTGCCAGTGGGCGGCAATGAAGCGGGAGAAGGGTGGATCGACGTGGAGGTAGGCGTCGGAGTAGTTGTAGGTCGCACCGGGGCCCGAGAAGTGCGCTCCCAGGAGGGCGTAGCGGGGTCCGGCGTCGTAGTCCGGGTCGCGGCGGGGAACGAAGGGGATCGGCCGGATCTCCTGGAGGGCGTAGCGCTCCGCGTCCAGGGGGGCTGTCTTCTCGAGCGTCATCTGTCCCCGCCATCGGGCCACGTCCGCCGCGTGGACGAGGAGGAGGAAGGGCAGGACCTTCGCTCGTCCGCGGAGGAGGATCGCGCCGAGCCCCGCCGCGGCCAGCGCCGCGCCCGCCGCGGACGTCGGGGCGCCGGCGGGCTCCTCGGCCGCCGGGTTCGCCGCAAGCTGGGAGCCGGCGGGGGCGAGCGTGCGGGCGAGCGCGGTCCCGATCCCGGGGTCGAGGATGCAGAGGACGGCGGCCCCCGCCAGAACCGTCCCCAGCCCCAGCGACGACCACGCCGCCCGGCGGACGCCCCCGGGGCCTGCCCGCCCGCGCGCCCAGGCCTCCAGGCCGTGGCCGGCCAGGAGGACGAGGAGGAGCCGGACCAGGGGGGATGCGAGCGCGGCGTAACGGAAGAAGCGGAGTGGCGGCACCGCCAGGTATCCCGCGGCGGCCACGATCGAGAGATACCCGAGGCTGAAGAGGAGGACGAAGGGGAGGCAGAGCGAAAGGTGAGCCACGGGCTTTGCCCTCCCGTACGCCCACGCGAGGGGGACGAACAGGAGGGGCGCGACTCCCGAGTAGAGGGTGAAGTCGAGGGAGGGTCCCAGGCCCAGCAGGGCGTCCAGGTACCGCAAGGGGTTGAGCGCCCGGCCCGAGGCCAGGAACGAATCGAGAGGGACCGTACCATCGGGGTCCCGCCCCGGCCGGTGAAGCACGTGGACGAGCGGGTCCTCCCGGAGGGCCAGAGCCAGGCCAGCCAGGAGGGCGACGTTCACGCCGATCCCCGCGGCGTCGGCAAGGCCCGGCCTCCATTCCCGGAGGCGGAGGCGGGCGAGTTCTCGGTGGAGGAGGAGGTACGAGGCGGCGTAGCCCAGCACGAAGGTCCCGACGAGGATGGGGAAGTACGGGGGTGCCCCGGAGAACTGGAGGAGGAGCAGGTTGAGCGCCGCGTGGGCCTTCCAGCGGCGGCCCTCGTCCATCCACCCGTGCAGGAGGCACAGGATCATCGGAAGGGCGTGAACGAAACGGTGGTTGGCGAAGACCTGGTCGAGCCAGAGCGACGTGCCGGCGAACGCCGTGACGACGAAGAACCGCGCGGGCGCGCCCCATCCGAAGCGGCGGCCCAGGCCCCAAAGCCCCAGGATGAGAAGGAGGTCGTCCACGAGGAACGACAGGTAGAACCAGGGAAGGAAGTTCGTTCCCTCGGGCAGACCTCCCAGGAGGAGGAGGACGTTCTGGAGAAGGCCCCCTTGGCCCAGCGTTTCCCAGGGATTGGACGTCCCGTGGACGGCGTAGGGCATCCACAGGGCGAACTCGCCGCCGTGGAGGGCGTTGCACTGGAAGAAGTACTGGCCGACGTAGAGCCCGAAGGTGTCGTGGGCCTGGACCAGGCGCTTCCCCAGGATGAGGAGGGCGTACGAGGCCGCCTGGACGAGGAGGGCCCCGAGGAACCAGGCCCGGTCTGCGCGGGACTCCGGAGGAGAGGCGCTCACGGCGTCCGTCCCTCCCGGACGAGGAGCGCGCGGAGGGTCCAGGCCAGGAGGAGGACCAGCCAGGCCGCGGCCTGGACGCTGGCCGCGAGATGGATGGCCCGGCGCGCGCCGGAAGAGCAGGTGAGCTCGATCCGCCTCGAGCCGGGAAGGAGCCGGACCGCCTTGGCGGCGGAGTCGGATCGGACGACGGGCGCGGGCGCCCCGTCGACGGCCGCGCTCCAGCTCGCGTCCCAGGCGTCCGCGTAGGTCATCCAGGTCTCTTCCTCGACCCCGTCGACGTGGATCTCGATCCGATCCGGCTCGAAGCGGACGACGGAGTGCCCGACCTCGACCGGCCGGCGCGTCGATCCCGGGTCGCCTCGGAGGAATCGGATCTTGTCGACGGTCCGGGCGGACAGGGCCTCCCGATCGGGATGGCCGGGCGGGAGGGTTCGATGAAGGTCCGCGGTGGCCTTCATGCATCCGAGAGGCGGAGGAAGGAGTTCGGAGAGGTCCCCGAGGGGACCCTGGCCGGGATAGGGCGACGCCCCGTACCCGGGGAAGGCGGGGAGCGAGGCGGACCACGGGTCTCCGCCGGCGGGACGATCGCCGCGGGCGCGGATCTCGGCCCGGGACTCCCGTCGTGGGGCGAACGCGGCTGCTTGGACCGGGGGAGGGGGATGCTCCAGGCGGCGAGAGGCGACGGTCTTGATCCACGTGGTCCGGAAGTGCCAGCCGAAGACGTCGAGGGGATGGAGGAGGAGCCCCAGGCCCAGGGCGAGGGGCCGGAGCCGGGGGGATGCGGCGTGGGCCAGGTACACGGCCCCGGCGAGGGCGCCCGAGAGCGCGGTGGCGGCGAGGAACTCCGAGAGGAGGGCCGAATGCGCCGGCAGGGGGGAGCGGGCGGGCTCGGCGATGGGCGCGCCCATCGCCTCGAAGAGGCCGGCGACGAGTTCGGAGTCCTGCGCGGCGCCCCAGGCGAAAACGCCCGCGGCGGCCGCGACCAGCAGCGCGAATCGCGCGGCGCGGCGGAGGTCGGACGGCGCGACGGCGCCCCGCCTCCAGAGGCGGGCGAAGGCCCAGCCGGCGAGGAGGACGAGGCCCAGGCGGGCGAGGGGCAGCCCCACGGGGAGAGGGCGGGGGGGCCGGAGCCGGGGGATTGCCGCGGCCAGGAGCGCGAGAGCCGCTCCGATCAGCACGAGGGAGACCAGCACGGCGCCCGCGAGCCGGAGCACCCGGCCGCGGGGCATCAATCGCCCGGCCAGGTAGGCGAAGAGCAAGGTGGACGTGCCGCAGTAGAGCGTGGCGTCGAGGCCGGCGTTCGCGCCGAAGGCGAGATCGAGCGTCTCGAGCGGGAACCCGAGGCCGGAGCCGAGGAGGGCATCTCCCGGGGCCGGCGCGGCTCCGGTGGATGCCAGGCCGCCGGAACCGGCGAGGACCGCGCCGACGGGGATCGCCAGGCCCGAGGCGGCCGCGGCCGCGGCGGGGAGGGAAGGCCGGCCCCGGGGGCGCCACCCGAAGGCGAAAGCGGCGCCCGCGAACCAGGCGGCGGAGACGAGGAAGGGGAGGGGCCAGAGGTAGAGGGGGCTCGAGAGAAGCTGCATTCCGAGGAGGCCGCCGGCCAGGAGGGCCTTCGCGGGCGATCTCGTCTCGAACCAGGCGTAGAGGAGGTCGACGAGGAGGGGCAGGAAGCAGACGGCGCGGAAGTTCAGCCAGAGGTGGTCCGCCCAGACCGAGGAGGCCACGGCGGCGGTCGTGACGAAGAAGGCCGCGCGGGCGCAGCCGTAGAGGCGGCGGCCGAGGCGCCAGCACCCCAGGGCGAAGGCCAGGGTCTCCAAGAGGATCCCCAGGGCGTACAGGGGCGTGAACGCCATGCCCTCGAGGAGGGGCGCGGCCGGGAGGAGGGCGAGCTGGAGGATCCCGCCCTGCGCCACGAAGAGGTCCTGGCTCGAGACCCCCTGGCCGACGGCGAAGACCCAGAGCGGGGCCGATGCCTGCACGGATGCGCCGCTCAGGAAGAAGTGCTGGAGGGCATGATGGGTCGCGGTCTCGTGTCCTCGGACCGTGCGATGGTCGATCGCGACGACGAGAGGGGTGAGGGCCGACAGGAGGAGGGCGAGGAGGAGGAGCCGTCGCTGCGGAGAAGGATCCTCGGGCTCGGGCCCGGTCATTGCCGGGGCAGTATAGCACGGGCCGGGCGGCGGGAGGCCGGGGGGGGAGCGGCACGGGGCGCAAGTTCGTCTTGTCAAATCCGCTCGGCGGGCCCTATGGTAGGCGCATGTCCTCCGGTCCGCGGGCGGAGGGGCCCGGCGCCCCGGAGCCGGCCGGCCGCCCGCGACGCTGGGGGGATCCCGACTGGCTTCTGTTTGCCGGCTGCGCGCTCGCCGTTCCCGCCGTGCATCTGGCGGCGGGGGGGACGGAGCGGGCCTCCTTCTTTTTCGGGACCGCGGCGTACCTCTCGTGCCTGAAGTGGATCGGCTGGATCTGCCTGGGCCCTCCCGCACCCGGAGCCCTCGCGCTGGCGCGCTGGCCGGCCGAGCTCTTCTGCGGCCTGGCGGTCACGGCGGCCTGGTTCTACGCGAGGAACCTCCTGGCCTGGCTCTGGCCCGCGTCCTACGGCCTCGTCGAGCTCCGCCTCCTCTTCTGGGTCCTCCTCGCCGGGCACGCGGTCCTCGCCTGGAGGGACGGGCGGCTGCGGCCGCCGGCGGACGCCCTGTCCCGCTCGGCCGCCTGGGCCCCGTTCTTCCTGCTCGTGGCGGTCGTCTTCCACGACGTGTCCGCCTCACTTCAGCCGCAGTCCACCGATCCGATGTATCACGCTTTCACCGTGAAGGTCTTTGGCGAGCACGGAGTGTGGCTGCCCCACTTCCTGGGCGGGAATCGTGTCCCGGACCAGTCGGGAATGGGCGCCCTCGGCGCGGCCGCGGGCGCCCTGGGGGGCCTCGGGCCCGTGCAGGTCGTGAACCTCCTGCCGGGCCTGTGGATCGCGGCGGCCCTCTTCGCGCTGGCGGGCGCCGGAGAAGTCCTGGCCGGCGAGCGGCTCCGAGCGCTCCCCTGGCTTCCCCCGATCTTCCTCCTCCTATTCCCGGTCCACAACCTCCCTCCGCTTCACTGGGGGGAAGGCGCGCCGCGGCAGCTTCTGCCGGCCCTGTGCTTCGCGGCGCTTCTCCTCCCGGTCCTCGTCCCGCCGGGGCGCCGCGCCGCCCTGGTCGGCGGCGCCCTCGCCGGCGGCATGCTCTGCGGCCTGGCCATGGCGCTGAGTCCGGTCGGCGCGCCGTACGCCGCGGCGGGGTGGGCGGCGGGGACGGCGGCGAGCCTCGCCCTTGCGCGGAAGGCCGGGACCTGCCCCTCGGCGTGCGCGGGCCTCTTGATCCATGCGGGCGCCGCGCTCCTCTGCGGGTTCCTCGTCCTGGGCTGCGACGCACTCTATCAGGACCTGCTCGTCCCGCGCGCCCCGGCGAGCGCCGGGAGGACGGAGGGACGGCCCTCGTTCGTCCTCGCCGCCGGGCTGTCGCGGTTCCTCGGCGAGCCGCTGCTCGGGATGGCGGAGGACCTCGAGTTCCTCGGGGCTGTATCGGCGGACGTCCTGCCGCGCTCGGCCGCCCTGCTCATGGCCGCGGCGCTGGCGCTCTTCGGGTGGAGCCGCCGGCGGCCGGGGAGCTTCCGTCCCCGGATCCCGCTGCTCGCGGCGATGGCGGCCTGTGCCGCCCTCTGGATCCTCTCGAAGACGCTCGCGCACGCCGTCGCCGGCGCGATGGCGGGGAGCACGGGGACGTGGAGCCTGGTGCCCCGATACGTTCTGTTCCTTCAGGTGAGGACCGAACACTTCATCGCCCTCTCCGGAGGGACGTCGGCCGCGCTCTTCATCTTTCTTGCGCTGCGGGACGGCTGGGGACGGCGCGCCCTCCTTCCGGCGGCCGCGCTGGGGTCGATCCTCCTGGCCGGCGCCGCCGGCCTCGCCCTCCTGCGCCTCCCCTCCGCCCGCCCGGCCGGCCCCATCCTGCCCCGGGCGGGTTTCATGGGAAAGGTGGGCCGGGAGGACCTCGAGCTCGTGCGGTGGATCGACCGGCATCTCGGGCCGGAACGGGGCCTGGTCGGCCTGATGGCCAGGCCCTTCCGGAACGGCGAGGAGAAGCACCTCTTCCCCTTCGGCGGCGCCCAGGCGCTCCCTCTCTACGGGAGGCGCCTCAACTTCACCTTCTTCCAGCTTGACCCGTGGAGGGCGGAACCCTACGACGACTACGTGCGGCGCGTGCAGTACCGTCTGGACGTGCGATGGTGCCTCGAGAACGGGATCCGCCACTTCTACGTGGACCGGGAGTTCCTGGGAGACAACCCCGGCCTGGCGGAGGCGATCGATTCGGGCGTCCTGATCCCCGTCGAAGTCCGGGGAGGCTCGGCGGTCTACGCCGTCTCGGCCGGCCGCTGAGATACTGCTCCTGAAAGTCGTCGCAGGGCGCGAGGATTCCGGGGAAGGCGTAGGGAGAGCGGATGAGGCCGGGGGGAGCGGGCGAGGGGGCGCCGCGTCAGCGCCGCCGCAGGTAGCCCCCGGGATTGAAGCTGATGAGGAAGCGCTCGCGGGAGGGGTCGGCGACAAAGTCGGGGTTCCCGCCGAGGAACTCCCTCACCGCCTCCATCGGGCCCGGGCCGTGCTCGGGCAGGACCGGATGGCCGTTCACGTTCGTGTCCTCGACCACCAGGTACTGGCCCGGGCTGACCAGGGGCGAATAGAGTCGCAGTTCCTCGCGCACGTGCGCGGCCCGGTGGTCGGAGTCGAGGATGACCATGACCTTCCCCGCACGGGACGCGCGCTCCCGCACCTCCTGGACGGTCGCGGGGGCCGTGCTGGAGCCCGGGAGATAGGTGATCCTCCGGTGACTCGGACGGTCCGGCCGCTCCGTGATGTCGATCGAGATCACTTCCCCCGAGCCCACCAGGTCGAGCACCGAGGCCAGGAAGAGGGCGCTGCCTCCGCGGTGGGTCCCGGTCTCGATCACCAGGTCCGGGCGGAGCTCGAACAGGATCTCCTGGTAGGACCAGAGATCCAGGGGACACTTGAGCGCCTCGACGCCCAGCCACCGGACGCCGTTCCATCCTCCCGGACGGTACTGCGCCTCGAAGAAGAGGGAATGGAAGCGGTCGACGATCTCCCCGGCTTCCCGTGGCGGCCTGCGGCCGGGGGCGTGGCGGAGCGCCTCGAGCGCGAAGAAGGCCTTGAAGTTCCCGAAGAGGTAGACGAGTCTGGCGCCCGCGCGGGCCAACCGGCCGAGGAACCCCTTCATGAGTTCCCCATTATACCCGGCCGGAAGGGAGGACTTCCCGGCGCAGGCCGGGGTTAGAATGGTGCGGCCATGACGTCGAAGGCCTCCGTCTTTTAGACGCTCTCGAATGCCCGAGCCCTGGCTCTCGGTCGTCCTTCCCACTTGGAACGGCCAGGCCTACCTCGCGGAGACCCTCGAGAGCGTCGTCCGCGAGGGGGTCGACGACCTCGATGTCGTCGCCGTCGACGACGGCTCCACGGACCGCACCCTGGAGATCCTCCGGTCCTATGCTTCGCGCCTGCCGCTCCGGATCCTCGAGCCGGGCCGCGTGGGGAACTGGGTGGCCAACACGAACCGGGGAATGGCGCAGGCCCGGGGGACCCACGTCTCGATCCTTCACCAGGACGATTCCTGGCGGCCCGGCCGCCTCCGCCGGATGCGGGAGGCCTCGGCCGCGAGCCCGGGGGCGACCCTGATCGTCCACGCGTCCGTCTACGTCGACTCGCGCGGCAGGAGGGTGGGGCTCTATCGTCCTCCGCTCCCCCGCCGGATGGGAGGGGCCCCGCCCTCGGTCGTGGTCCCGAGGCTTCTGGTTCAGAACTTCCTCACGGTGCCTTCGGCGATCTTCCCCCGGCAGGCCTTCCTCGAGGCGGGAGGCATGGACGAGTCCCTCTGGTACACCGCCGACTGGGACCTCTGGATCCGGCTGGCCGGGGCGGGGCGGACGGTGTACGTGGACCGCCCCCTGGCCTCGTACCGCATCCATCCCCTGTCGCAGACCTCGGTCCGCAGCTTCGACTCGCATGAATTTCGGGCGCAGCACGAGGAGGTCCTGGAGCGGCATCTCGGGGCCTGGAGCGGCGCGAGCGGGCGGGCCGCCCGGTTCTCGATCGAGGTGAACACCGCCCTGGCGGCGCTGGCGAACCGGCGGCTGCCGGATCTCCCGCGCCTGGCCGCGGGGGCCCTGGGCCTGGGGCCGGCGGGGCTGGCGCGGTACTGGACGGTCTCCAGGATCGCGGAGCGAGCGGCGGCCCGCCTTCGGTGCCGACTCTGGAGCCCGCCGGCAAGGTATACTAGCGCCGGTCGGAGGATCTCATCATGACGCAGCCCCGCGACCTCGTCGTCCTGGGCGGCGGCGACCACGCCCGCATGGTGATCGAGGCCGCCCAGTCGAGGCCGGACCTCTGGCGCGTGGCCGGGTTCATCGACCCCGCTCCCTGCCCGGAGACGACGGCGCGCTACGGCGTCCGCTGCGTCGCCGAGAGCGACGAGGGACTTCCCGCCTCGGCCCCGTTCGACCGCTGCTCGTACGTCCTGGGGGTCGGGCGCTTCGCCCATGTCTCCCTCAGCGCCGAGTACCGCCGCGAGATCGTCCGCCGCCTGGGAGCGGCCGAGGACCGCTGGGGGAGCGTCATGCACGCGCGCGCGCTCGTCTCTCCCAAGGCGGTGATCGGCCGCGGGGTCGTGGTCCTCCCGGGGGCGGTTGTCAACGGGGCCGCCGTGATCGGCGACCACGCCGTCATCAACACCGGAGCCGTCGTCGAGCACGACGTCCGGATCGGGGCCTTCACCCACGTGGCTCCGGGCGCCACGATCGGCGCGGCGGTCTCGATCGGCGAGGGCTGCACCATCGGCCTGGGATCGCGCGTGCGGGAGCGCCTGACGATCGGGAACGGGGCCACCGTGGGCATGGGCGCGGTCGTCGTCTCGAGCGTTCCCGAGCGCGAGGTCGTGGTGGGCGTCCCCGCCCGGGCCACCAAGGGGGGCTCGCGGGACGACTAGAAGATCCCCCGCTCCGGGACCCAGACCACGTCGCCGGGCTGGAGGTCGAGGTCGAGGTCCAGGCGGCCGTAATCCAGCACGGCGTTCAGGTCGACCGCCAGCTTCTGCTGCTCGCCGGTCGGGGTCTGCCGGAGGACCTGCACGCGGCTCGTCGAGGCGAACTTGGTCCAGCTTCCGGCGTTCGAGACGGCCATCGAGACCGTCATCCGCGCGCCATTGGGGACCTCGACCTGGCCGGGCTTGTTCACGGCGCCGATCACGTAGGCCGTCCGGAGCGCGGAGGGGATGACCACCAGGTCGTCCGGCCAGAGCTCGAGGTCGGCCTCCGGGTTCCCGCGCGCGATCATCCGCTCGACGTCGACCAGGGAGAGCCGGATCACCTCCCGCTCCGCGCGCCCGCGGCGCCGCACGATCTGGACGTACTCCTTGTAGGCGCGGTCGGTGAAGCCCTCCGCGGCGGCGACCGCCTGGAGGATCGTGAGCCGCTGGTGCGGGAAGATCTCGTAGCTCCCCGGCTTGGTCACGCCCCCGATCACGAAGACCCGCCGCTTGGCGTACTCCTTCACCGTCACCGTGACCTGCGGGTCCTGGAGGAAGTCCTGCGCGAGCCGCTCCTTGATCGTCCGCTCGACCTGCCCCGCGGTGCGCCCCGCGGCCTGGACCGCGCCGATCAGCGGGTAGGAGACGGTCCCTTCCTGCGGGATCCGGACCTCGAGCTCGAGGTCGGGCTGGCGGAAGACCGAGACATGGAGGAGGTCGCCCGCCACGAGGAGCGGGTCGGGCGCGGGCACGTTGGTCGGGAGCGCCGCCTTCTCCCCGTTCCCCCCGGGCAGCGGGAAGAACGTGGGTCCCGGAAGATCCCCTTCCGGCCTCCGGACCGGCTCGGGCGGGCCCCCGCACGAGGCCGCCAGGAGCAGGACGGGGAGGAGGCGTTTCATGCAGGGGGGAGGATAAGCGATCGGGGACCGGGAATCAAGGAGGCCCTCCCGCCCCGGGCGACGAATCCTTGATTCCCCGCCGTCCGTTCCTTATTCAGGTCCTGATGAAGACGCTCCTCGCGGCCCTCGCCTGCCTCGCCCCCCAGGATCTCGGGAAGGAACTCCCCCGCCTCAAGCCCCTCGAGCCCGAGGAGGCGCTCCGCGCCTTCAAGGTCGCCCCGCCCTTCGAGATCGAGCTCGTCGCCGCGGAGCCCCTCGTCGTCGACCCCGTCGACCTCTCGTTCGACGAGGAGGGCCGGCTCTGGGTCGTCGAAATGATCGACTACCCCTTCGGCGACAAGGAGGGGAATCCTCCCCAGGGTCGCGTCCGCCTCCTCGAGGACGCGGACGGCGACGGCCGCTTCGACAAGGCCCGGGTCGTGGCCGAGCGCCTCCGCTGGCCGACCAGCCTCTGCCTCTGGCAGGGCGGCGCCTTCGTGGCCTCGCCGCCCGACATCCTCTTCGTCCGGGAGGGGCGCCGAGAGACGGTCTTCACCGGCTTCGGGACCCAGAACGTGCAGGGGCTCGTCAACGGCCTCCGCTGGGGCCCGGACAACTGGATCTACGGCTCGGCCGGCACGAACGGCGGCCGCGTCCGGAGCGTGAAGCGCGCGGACGTCCCGGAGGTCTCCGTCCAGGGTCGCGACTTCCGCTTCCGCCCCACGGGCGAGATCGAGGCCGTCTCGGGCGGCGGGCAGTTCGGGCACGCGATGGACGACCACGGCCGCCGCTTCGTCTGCTCGAACTCCGTCCAGGCCCGTCACGTGGTCCTCGAGGACCGCTTCCTCAAGCTCAACCCGTTCTACGCCGTCCCGGCCGTGACGGCCTCGATCGCGGCAGACGGCGACTCGGGGCCCGTCTTCCGGGCGAGCCCCCCCGAGCCCTGGCGCGTGGTGCGGACCCGCCTGCGCCTGAGCGGCCAGGCCTCCGGGCCCATCGAGCACGGCGGCGCGGTGACCGGCTACTTCACGTCCGCGACCGGGATCTTCTGGCACCGCGGCCGGCTCTACATCGGCGACGTGGCGAGCAACCTGGTCCACCGGAAGTCGCTGGAGCCGGCGGGGTCCACGTTCCGCGCGGAGCGGATCGACCGGGGAGGCGAGCTCCTGGTCTCCCCCGACAACTGGTTCCGGCCCGCGAACCTCGCCACGGGTCCCGACGGCGCCCTCTACGTCTGCGACATGTACCGGGAATGCATCGAGCACCCCTCCTCGATCCCCGACGACATCAAGAAGCACCTCGACCTGACGAGCGGCAAGGACCGGGGCCGGATCTGGCGGCTGAAGGAGGGCGGGGCCTGGACGAAGCCCTCGCTCCGGACGACCGCCGAGCTCGTCCGCGCGCTCCGCCGCCCCGAGGCCTGGTGGCGGCAGACGGCGGCCCGGCTCTTCTACGAGCGGCAGGACCAGGGGGCGATCGCGGAGCTCGAGGAGATCGGCGCCCTCGACGTGCTCGACGGCCTGGGCGCGCTCCGCCCCGAGGTCGTGGCCCGCGCGCTCCGGCATCCCGAGGCGGGCGTGCGGGAGCGGGCGGTCGGCCACGCGGCTCCCGAGGCGATCTTCGCCATGGCCGACGACCCCGACCTCCGCGTCCGGATCGCGATCGCCTGGAAGATGGCGGGCCTGGACGACCCGCGCGCGAAGGAGACGCTCGGGAGCATGCGCGAGGGCGCCGACCGCTGGCTCCTGGCCGCGATCGGCGTGGCCTCCGGCGAGAAGAGCGAGGCGCCCAGGCCCGCGCCCCGCCCGAAGCCCGTCGTCCCCGCGGGGCCCGTCGCCGCCGACCGGAAGAAGGTAGTGGAGGATTACCGCCCCGCGCTCGCGCTCAAGGGCGACGCCGCCCGCGGCCGCGAGGTCTACCGGAAGAACTGCATGGCCTGCCACAAGTCGGGCGCCGAGGGCCAGGACGTGGGCCCCGACCTGGCCACCGTCAAGGCCCGGAGCCCCGAGGAGCTCCTCGTCCACGTCCTCGATCCCCACCGCGAGGTGAACCCGCAGTTCGCGTCGACCCGCATCCTGACCTCCGACGGCGAGGTCCATGACGGCATCGTGGCCGCCGAGACGGCCACCTCGGTGACGCTCAAGCAGCAGGAAGGGAAGTCGATCACGCTCCTCAAGGTGCGGATCGAGAAGATGGTCAAGGGCGTCCTCTCCCTCATGCCCGACGGCGTGGAGAAGGCCGTGGACGTCCAGGGGATGGCCGACCTGATCGAGTTCCTGAGGACCCAGCCGTAACGCCGCCGCGGAGCACCCGCGATGGGGGCAATCGTCCCTCCCCTCCCGAGATGCGAGATGCTAAATCCTAGATTCTTCGCCGCGCTTCGGGTCTTATATAGGCAGGGCTGGTCAAGCTTCCCATAGGAGGCCCGCATGAGCGCATTCGCCCTCGCCTCCCTCCTCGTGGCCGCGGCGCTCCCGCAGGCCAAGCCGAAGGTGTCGTTCGAGGAGAAGAGCCTCGCGATCGTGGACGACGACGTGACGCCCAAGGACATCACGTTCAGCCCCGACGGGAAGAACGTCGCCTACCGCGGGATACGCACGAACGGCCGCATGTTCGTGGCCGTGAACAAGCAGAAAGGGCCGGAGTACGAGAACGTCTCCGAGGGAATCTCGTGGGGGAGCGGCGGGAAGGTTGCCTACCGCGCCGCCAACGGCGGCCAGTGGCAGATCGTGGTGGGCGGGGCTCCGATGGGCGGCTCGTACCAGACCGTCGGCAAGCCCGTCTACAGCCCGGACGGGAGCAAGATGGCGTTCGAGGTCTCTCGGGGCGTGGGCGGGGCGAACGACTCGAAGGGCTGGTGCATGATGGTGGCCGGCCAGAAGGGCCCGGACTTCGCCGCCTGCGGCCCGCCCGTGTGGGCGGCGGACAGCCAGCTCGTGGCCTACACCGTCCGGATCGGGAAGGCCGGCACGGCTCAGCGGGCCTTCTACACGACCCACGCGGTCGTCATCGGCACCAAGGTCGGCCCGGAATCGGAGGAGGTCTCCACGCCGCTCATGGCCCCGGTGGGCCACGGCGTCGCCTACCGCTCCCGGGACGGGGAGACCTGGTCGATGGTGGTGGACGGGAAGACGGTCTTCCAGGCGACCGACATGGGCGAGCCCTTCTGGAGCCCGGACGGGAAGCGCGTGGCCTTCAAGGCGTCGAAGGAGATCGGGAAGTGGATGATGGTCGTCGACGGCAAGGTCATGGCCACCCACTCCCTGGTGGGCGACCCGGACTGGAGCAACGACTCGAAGAAGATCGCGTTCATGGCGCAGGACGGGGCCGAGGCCTTCGTCATGCTGGGCGACCAGAAGCTGGCCACCTTCCCGGGCGTGGGGACGCCGGTCATCTCGCCCGACGGGATCACCGTGGCTTTCCCGGCTCGGGAGACGACCAAGTGGATGGTCGTGGTGGGGGACAAGCGGGGCGCGCCCGACTACGAGATCCTGAACACCCCCCTCTTCAGCCCGGACGGAAAGCGCGTCGCCTACTTCGCCATGTGGAAGTTCAAGTGGATCATGGTGATCGACGACGCCAAGAGCGAGATGCTCGACCAGGTGGGCCACGTGGCGTGGAACCCGCAGTCGACGAAGGCGGCCTGGACCGCGGCCAAGGACGGGAAGTGGTACATGATCGTCCAGTACCGCCGGAACGAGGCCTTCGACGAGATCGTGACGCCGCCCCATTGGAACGCCGAAGGGACCAAGGTGGCCTTCGGGGCGCGGAAGGGCGCGGACCTCTCGTGGCGCGTGATCACGGCGCCGGAATAGGTCGCCGGAGGACAGCCCCCCGAGGCGAAAAACGTCGCACGAAGTCGGGGGGATTGTCTGTCTAGACAGTGTAAGTATTGGTGTAAGGGCGGGGGCCGGAGGGTGAGCCGCATGCACGAACGCCGCCGCGAGCGGGGCCTGGCGCTGGTCCTGGTCCTGACCGTCGTCCTGGCCCTCGCCATCGTCGCCACGCCCTTCGTCCTTTCCATGCTCCTCCAGGAGCGCTCGGGAACCGTCAGCCGCTACGTCTCGCAGGCGGAGTTCGGGGTCGAGGGCGCACGCAACTTCGCGATGTGGCGGCTCATGCAGTCGCTCGACCCGATCGAGCGCCGGTCGGGGCCGGTCCGGACCTACCACTTCGACGAGCGCGGGGAGTTCGACGTCCGTCTCGACGAGTTCTACCTCGACAACAACCGGCGGAACGCGCAGGGCCAGCAGTCCAGCCTCGACATCGCGAACCCCCAGGGGTCCATCTGGGGGCTCACCGTGCAGGACGAGCAGGGGAAGCTGAACGTCAGGACGGCCCCGCTCGGGGCGATCCACCGGGTGAAGCAGCTCGTGGACGGCCGGGCGGGGAACCACCAGGACTTCCTCACGCTCTACAGCGGCCGGGACGCGAGCTGGGTGGTGCCGCAACGGATCCGGAGCATGGGGACGCGGCAGCAGGGGCAGAACGTGGGGCAGGGCGTCTGGTGCGACAGCCTCCACGTGCTGGCCCCCGGCTCGCGCGTGCGGATCACGAAGTCCGGCGTCCCTCAGCCGATGTACGCCGTCGTCACCGGGAACCCCATCCTGGGGACCGGGGCGACCGGCCTGACGACGAACCCGATGATCCCCCAGTCGATGATGGAGGGGGTGATCGAGGTCGAGTACCGACACCCGGTCAACATCAACACGGCGCGCCGCGAGGTCCTGATCGCCGTCTTCGAGGGACTGAACCTCTTCAACCAGCCCACGAGCCTGATCGACGCGGCCACGGCCGTCCAGCTCGCGAACCTCTTCTACGGGCAGCGGGTGACGCGCCTGGAGGACTTCCTCCTCCGGCTCGCGGGAGCGGGCCTGAACCCGATGCAGCTCCAGGCGGTCGGGCTCAACGCGGTCTGCCCGAGCTGGGCGCACCTGAACGGGTCGGGCACGGTCCCCTTCTCCTTCCGCTCGTACGACGTCCACACGGTGGAGACCTACGCCTCCCAGAACAACCCCGCGGGCGTGCAGGTGGCCGGCCGCGGCGTGCGCGAGGTGGTCTCGGTCTCTCCGCCCAACCTCCTCACCCTCACCTGCGAGAGCCAGTGGGACTTCGACCGGATGCTTCTCGGCGTCGCGGCGGCGGTCCAGCGCCGCGACCTCCTCGGCTACCCCTACGGAAACCTGGTGACGACGCATCCGAACATGCTGATCAGCCCGTTCCAGACGGCGCCGCCGTCGCGGCCGCCCGCCCCGTCGGACCTCTCGCTCAAGCCCCAGGCGCCCGGGAACGAGGCCTACGTCACGCAGGCGCCCGCCCGCGACGCGCGCGGGGAGAGCGACCCGCAGTACGAGCGCGACCTCCAGGGCTGGCAGAACCGCTACACCCGGGAGCACTACGACAACGACCAGGAGGGCCGCGTCCTCCAGGGCTCGTCGATCAGCTACCCCTGGAACCAGGTCTTCACCCAGATGCCGTCCCAGTCCTCCAACCCCCAGCCCGGCCAGCAGATGCCGGACGTGGCGGCCGGCGGGATCGAGATCTGGGTCAAGTTCGACACGGTGAGCGACCCCCAGACGATCTTCGACATCAAGGAGGACGACAAGTCCAACCGCCTGACCCTCCGGATCGAGCGGGGCGAGCTCATCTTCACCGCCTGCGACTCGACGATCGGGATGCCGAACGAGCTCCTCGACGACGGCCTGGCCGAGGTCCGGCAGCCGTTCACCCCGTCGCCCCGGACCTGGTATCACGTGGGGGCCTACTGGAAGGGGACGAAGTACGCCCAGCTCGCGATGCTGGTCGACGGCTTCGCCCATCCCCAGCAGCGCTTCGGGCACGTGACCCCGGAGAACTTCACCCCGATCATGACGGAGCTCACGGCCGACCTCGCCCAGGGGGCGACCTCGATCTCGCTCCGGGACACGAGCTTCCTTCCGGGCTTCAGCACGCCGCTCCTGATCGGGAGCGAGGTCGTCCTCTACGACAAGAACACGAACGTCCTCCTCCGGGGCCAGCGGGGCACCCCGGACCTCTTCCACCCGAACAAGGCGACCGTCTCCATCTTCGGATACTCGAGCCGGCTCCGGACGGGGAACGTCCGCGCCGACTTCGGCAACTTCCAGGTGAACCTGCCCTACAACCGGCTCCCCACGGGCGGCGGGACCCTCACCTACAACTTCGGCCTCAATCCCCAGGCCCAGGTGGCCGGGGACAAGCAGAACCCCATGACCATGCAGTGGGAGATCGACGCGACCCAGACCGACATCGGCGTCACGACGCCGAACATCATGGATTTCCCCGACCAGGGCTACATCCGGATCCAGGACGAGGTGATCTTCTACACCGGGAGGACCACCGGCGGGCTGGGCGGCATGGGGACGGCCAAGTTCACGGGCTGCGTCCGCGGGCAGCACGGGACCGTGGGCTCCGCCCACAACACGGGCCAGCAGGTCCGGATGTGGTCGGTCGCAGTCACGAACACGACGAACTACGACTCCCCGACCGTGATCGCGGTGGGCGACGAGTGGTTCGGCCCGGTCCAGCGCGACCCCACGCGGGCGGGCTTCTGGATCTCGTTCGTGAACGCGGGCCAGCCCGTCAACCTCCGGCGGGGGAACGCGGTCTTCGCCTCGATCCAGGGCGCCCACGCGGCGGGCGACCCCGTGATCCCGACCTTCCTCGTCCGGGAGACGCACCCCCAGGTGGGGACGGAGAACCTGGGGCGCGGCGATCGCGTGACGCTCGTCGACGCGCAGAACTACAAGGAACTGGGGCGCGTCCGGAACGCGAGCCCCGGCCCGCCGCCCCAGGGCCAGCCCCCGATCTGGCCGACCAACAACTTCCAGCTCCCCGGGAACCACCAGCTGGCCGCGCTCGAGAACCAGGTCACGCGCCAGTTCACCGCCGACGACCTCTACGTCCGCGTCCTCAAGTTCCCCTCCGGCGAGCTCCTCGGGATGCAGTGGCTGGCGAACGCGAGCCCGTCGTTCACGATCGGGAACCTCTCGGGGACGGTGGACGAGATCAAGGTCTTCGCCTCGGGGAAGCAGGACCTGGACCTCGCGGGCTACGTGGACGAGAACGGAAGCACCCTCACCCTCAACCGGGGCGGCGGCCTCGGGAACTGGCCCCGGGGAGGCCTCGTCAAGATCGGGAACGAGTACGTGGGCTACGGGCAGTTCCAGGGCGGCCAGCCCGCCCAGCTCACCCAGGTCAAGCGCGGCTGGCTCCTCTCCCAGCCCCAGGTCCACGCCACGGGCGAGCCGGTCTTCTCGCTCTACTGGGTGCCCGTTTCCACGCTCGCCGGGAACCTCTCGGCCACGGACCGCGACATCCGTCTGAACCAGCGGCTCCCGGGGCGGACCCGCGACACCCGCCAGGGGCCCGGCTACACCCGAGGCTACCTCCTGATCGACGACGAGCTCGTCCTCTTCACCTGGAACGGCCAGAACCCGTTCACCGAGCTCGGGATGCCCCCGAAATGGAACGAGACGGACGGCCTCTACCGGGGGATGTTCGGGACCGCGCCCGCGTCCCACCAGGCCACGACCGCGCTCGTCTACGGCATCCCCTGGCGGTACTGGGACACCTACAAGCCCATGGAGTTCGACAACACGATGTCCTACTTCCAGTGGTCCGTGCGCCTGGACGGGGCGAAGTGGCACCGGATCCGCTGGACGCAGGAGATCCCGGAGGACGATCCGCTCCTCGCCGTCCACTGCCTGGTGCGGCTCGACGGGAAGGCGGAGTTCTGGGACGCCCCGGACAAGAACTTCCTCTTCGAGTTCCTGAACCCCGCGGGCGCCCCCCTGAACAAGATCGGCCACCAGGGGGAGGCGGGACAGCTCGACGTCCGGTTCTACTGGGAATACAAGCCGGGCTCCTACAATCCCCAGCAGCCCTGGGCGGCCCATACCTGGAAGCGCGCCCCCAAGGTGAAGGAGATCCAGGTCGACTACGACCGCCCGAGCCAGGTCCTCTACCATGAAGACCGCTGAACGAGTTTCCAGTTTCCAGTTTCCAGTTTCCAGGGGATCCCCCCTGTCCCCCCCGGGGGGGCCGGGGGGAAGCTTCCGGAAACTGGGACCTGGAAACTGGAAACTGAAGAAGGGGATGACGCTCGTCGAGCTGCTCGTCGCCTTCGTCGTCCTCCTGATGCTGGTCGCGGCGCTCGTCTCCCTCACGACGCGGAGCCTGGAGGTCTGGACGGCGGGGGAGGCGAGGAAGGACGTCTACGACCGGGCCCGGGTGGTCCTGGACGCCCTCTCCCGGGACCTCCGAAACGTGTACGTGGAGACGGAAGTGTTCGACAACGGGCAGTCCATGCTGCCGCCTCCCGCCTTCGCCTGCGACCTCGACCCTCGGAGGCAGCCGCGGATCCGCTTCGTCCGGACGGGGAACCCCGCCGCCGTGCAGACGTCGGGCGGGGGAGGAGGGGGCGGCGGCGGCGGCGGGCAGGGGACGACGATCATCCCGCCCGTCCACTACGGCCAGTTCTGGGAGGTCGCGTACGTGATGCACCCCGACCCCGAGAAGCCGGAGGTGCTGTGCCGGGGCGTGCGGCCGTTCGCGCGGAGGAAGACGGGGACGCTTCTCAACGCCGTCGAGTACCAGAACCCCACGGACGCGCTCTTCGAGCAGAGCTTCGCGGAGGTCGAGTCGGGGGTCCTCTACCTCGGGTACCGCTTCTGGACCCAGTACACCACGACCTGGGACGAGGGCGTGCGGATCGAGAAGCGGGGGCCCACGTCGCGGCAGCCCTCCGGGCCGGAAACCCGATGGGACTCGACCCGGATGAAGGACAACCGCTTCTTCTTCTACCGGAAGCAGTTCGACATCAACAACCCGGACTTCGTCTACCCGGAGATCGTCCAGGTCGTGGTGTCGATCGAGACCGCCCGGCCGGAGACGCACGGGGTGAGGGTGTCGGAGGGGGTCGAGGAGAAGTCGAACTTCGTCCGGCTCAGCCACACGCGGGGCATGCCGGACGCCCCCGGGATGGCGAAGATCGAAGGGGAGTGGATCGAGTACGGGGGGAAGACGGACACGGACCTGACGAACCTGAGGCGGGGGCAGCGGGGGACCGCGCCGTCCTCGCATCCGGCGGGGACGGGGGTGCGGTTCGGGGAGACGTTCACGACCGAGGTCCGGCTGCCCGTCTACCGGGAGGCGCAGGACCCATGAGCCGCCGGGCCCCCGGATTCACGCTGCTCGAGGTCCTGATCGCGATCCTGATCTTCGTGCTCGCCGTGGCGGCGATCGCGCCGCTTTTCGCGGTCGCGGTGACCTCCCACAAGCGGGGGATGGACCAGGCGCAGGTGGCCTGGCTGGCCCCCCGGATCGCGGCCCACATCCAGGAGCGGCTCCTGGAGCAGAACCCGCCGGACCTCGAGGGATACGTGAAGGAGATGGAGGACGGAAGCCTGCTCATCTCGGACGCGTCGAACAAGCTGAAGGCCGACGGGAAGGGGGACTACGTCTTCAAGGCGACGATCGAGCCCATCGCCTCCTCGGGCGGCGCGGGGCCGCTCGCCAACGCCTGCTTCACCCTCAAGGTGGACGTGTACTTCCGGGAGGAGGGCGCCCAGCTCATCGAGAGCTACCAGACGGTGGTCCTCCGGAAGCTGGCCCGTTGACGGGCATCTTTCTGGTCTGATCGGCCGGTGCCCTGGACCCGTGCCGCCCTGTCCCGCGCGCTCGAGGCCGCCGGCGTGCGCCCGCGCCGGGCCCTGGGCCAGAACTTCCTTCTCGACCCGAATTTCATCCGCGCGATCGTCGAGGACTCGGGCGTGGGACCGGCCGACGAGGCCGTCGAGATCGGGGCCGGCCCGGGAGGCCTCACCGAGGCCCTGGCGGACCGCGCGCGACGGGTCTGGGCCTTCGAGATCGATCCGGCCCTCCGGGCCGTGGCGGCGAGCTTCCTGCGGGACCGGCCGAACGTGGAACTCCTGGGAGGGGACGGGGCGGAATTCGCGCGCCACGTCCGGCCGGACGCGCGGGGCTCGGTCCGGGTCGTCTCCAACCTCCCCTATTCCGGCTGGAAGCGCCTCGTCCTGGCGCTCCTTTCGGCCCCTCTCCCGGTGGCGTCCTACACGCTCATGGTCCAGCGTGACGTCTATGAACGCCTGCGGGCCGGACCCGGGACCCGGGACTACGGGCCGATGGCCGCGCTCGTCCAGGCCACGTGCGCGATCCGGTTCCTGCGGCGGGCGGGGAGGGGGCTCTTCTGGCCGGCGCCCCGGGTCGAATCCGCCGTCCTGGAACTCCGGCGGCCGGAGCCGGTGGACGGCTTCGGGCTCGAGTCCCGCCTGCGGAGGCTCTTCGCCGGACGCCGGAAGAGGTCGGCCCTGGCGGGGGGCCGCCGGATCGAGGAACTTCCCCCCCGCGAGCTCCTCGACCTGGCCGAAGACCGGCCGGGCTAGATCGTATATCATGGAGGGGATTTCGCTTGACAGGCCGGAGCCGGACGCTATGCTTCTCTGTCCTGCCGGGAGGGCTTCTTGGCGCTGATCGCTGAAGAGACGATCCTCGAGGTCAAGCGGGCCCTGGACATCACGGAAGTCGTCGGCGGCTACGTGCAGTTGAAGAAGGCCGGCTCCAACTACAAGGCCCTCTGCCCCTTCCACGAGGAGAAGACGGCCTCGTTCAACGTGAACCCCGAGAAGCAGATCTTCAAGTGCTTCGGCTGCGGGAAGGCCGGGGATGCGTTCACCTTCGTCATGGACTACGAGCGGGTCGACTACCCCGAAGCGATCCGCATCCTGGCGGACCGGGCCGGGGTCGAGGTCAAGTACACGGACCAGGGCCCGCAGGGCATCGGCCGGAAGGACCTCGCCCACGCGAACGAGTGGGCGGCCGGCGTCTTCCGGGGCCTCCTCCGGCGCGCGCCCGAGGCGGAGGCGGCGCGCGCGTTCCTGGCCCGCCGGGGCGTCAACGACGAGACGGCCGAGATCTTCGGCCTGGGCTATTCCCAGGACTCCTGGGACCACCTGCTGGGCCGCGCCCGCAAGGCCGGGATTCCCGACGCGGTCCTCGCGGCCGCGGGGCTCGCGGTCGAGCGGGAATCGGGGAACGGCCGCTACGACCGCTTCCGCGGCCGCCTCATGTTCCCGATCCACGACGTCCGGGGCAAGACCGTCGCCTTCGGCGCCCGGACGCTGAAGGACGAGGTCCCCAAGTTCATCAACTCCCCGGAGACCGCCCTCTTTTCCAAGGGTCGCGGCTTCTACGGTCTCCACCTCGCCAAGGAGGAGCTCGAGAAGACCCGGACGGCCTACATCGTCGAGGGGTACCTGGACGTCGTCGTCCCCTGGCAGGCCGGCGTCCGGGGCCTGGTCGCCACGCTCGGGACCGCCCTCACGAAGGACCACCTGAAGGTCCTCCGCCGCTGGGCCGACAAGGTCGTGCTCGTCTTCGACTCGGACGCGGCCGGCCAGAAGGCGAGCGAGCGCGGGCTGGACCTCCTCCTCTCCGAGAATCTCGACCTCTTCGTGGCGGAGCTCCCGCCCGGCATGGACCCGGACGACGTGGTCGTGAAGCAGGGCCCCGACGCCCTGCGCGCCTGTCTCGAGAAGCCCCGGGAGATCTTCGAGTTCCTCGTGGCGTCCCTCACCGCCCGGCACGGCCAGGCGACTCCCGCCGCGCGCGCCCGGGTCGTGGGAGAGATGGTGGAGCGCATCCGCATGGTGCCGGACCGGGTGAAGCAGGAGATCCTCGTCCAGGAGCTCTCCCGGCGATTCGGGATCGACGAGCAGACCCTTCGCGCCCAGCTCGGGCGGGCCCCGGACGCCCCGCCCGCCGCGGCCGCGCCCGTCGAAGCGTCCTCGCCCGAGGAATCCGCCGCCCGCGAGCTCATCGCCTGCCTCGCCTCCGACCGCGCCGCGGCCGCCCGGGTCCGGCAGGCCGTCCCGCTCGACCGGTATCCCGACGGGCCCCTTCGCCGGATCGCCCAGACGGCCTACGGCCTCTTCGACCGGACGGGAGAGGTGGTCGCGCGGGACCTGGTCGCCCTCCTCGGGGACCCCGGGCTGGTGAGCCTGGCTTCGGCCATCCTGGCCGGGGAGGGCGGGCCGGATCCCGGCGGGCGGGCGGAGTCCTCGCTCAAGACGCTGGAGCGCGCCTCGGCGCGCCGGGAGTCGGCCGAGCGGCTCGCGCGCCTCCGGAGCGCGTCCTCGGGCGAGGAGGAGGCGGAGCTCCTCCGGCAGGTGATGGAGGCCCGCCGCCGGCGCCCCCAGGACCATGGATTGATGCCGGGACGATGAGCATCCGCGAACGACAGAAGCCGGCCCCCGCCGCCGAGGAGCCCGAGGCCGACGGCCAGGAGTCCTCGAAGGCCGAGGCGCGCCTCCGCCGAGGCGTCGACGAGCTCGGGGAGAAGCTCTCCTCCGAGGTCCGCACCCTGATCGAGGAGGGGAAGAAGCGCGGCTTCGTCACCTACGACGAGCTCAACAAGGTCCTGCCCGAGGACATGGTCTCGCCCGAAAAGCTCGACATGATCCTCCAGATGATGGACGAGCTCGGGATCGAGATGGTGGAGACCACGGCGCAGGAGGGGGAGAAGGAGGCCTACGCCGAGGACGACGAGGAGCGCGAGTTCGAGGAGCCCTCGGAGTCCGGCGGCAAGCGCGGCCTGTCCGAGAAGATCGACGACCCCGTCCGGATGTACCTGACGCAGATGGGGGAGATCCCCCTCCTCTCGCGGGAGGACGAGCTCCGCCTCGCCAAGCGGATCGAGATCACCCGGAAGCGCTTCCGCACGATGGTCCTCGAGTCCCCCCTGGCGGTCGAGGAGGCGATCCAGATCCTCGAGGACGTCAAGAACGGCGAGCTCGCCTTCGACCGGACGCTCAAGGCCGACAGCGCCATCGACGTCTCCAAGTTCCAGGTCCTCGACCGCCTGCCCCTCGTGATCGGGCGGATGCGGGAGATCGTCTTCGACTCCCACGAGTGCCACGAGCGGCTCGCCCGCCCGAGGCTCCCGGTCGCCCAGCGCGAGCGGGTCCGCCGCCGGCTCCGAGAGAACCAGCGCCGCTGCGTCGTGATGCTGGAGGAGATGAACATCCAGTCCAAGAAGATCAAGCCGATGATGGAGAAGCTCGAGACGCTCTCCCGCCGGCTCGACGAGGTCGCCACCGAGATGGACGACATCCGCCACGGCCGCGGGAACAAGCTCCGGCTCCCCGCGGCCCGGAAGGAGTACGAGCAGCTCGTCAACCAGACCCTCGAGGGGCCCGACGAGCTCCGCCACCGCGTCCGCGACATCCGGGAGCGCTTCGAGGACTACGAGAAGACCAAGCGGAAGCTCTCCAGCGGCAACCTCCGCCTCGTCGTCTCGATCGGGAAGAAGTACCGGAACCGGGGCCTCTCCTTCCTGGACCTGATCCAGGAGGGGAACACGGGCCTCATGAAGGCCGTCGAGAAGTACGAGTACCGCCGCGGCTACAAGTTCTCGACCTACGCCACGTGGTGGATCCGGCAGGCGATCACCCGCGCCATCGCCGACCAGGCGCGCACGATCCGCATCCCGGTCCACATGATCGAGACCATGACCAAGCTCCGGAACGTGGCCAAGAAGCTCGCCCAGCGGAACGGCCGCGAGCCCTCGCTCGAGGAGATCGCCAACGAGTCCCAGATCTCGCTCGAGGAGACCAAGCGCGTCCTCAAGATCGCCAAGCACCCGATCTCCCTCGACCGCCCGATCGGGGAGGGGGACGACTCCTATTTCGGCGACTTCATCGAGGACGAGTCGGCCGAGAGCCCCGTCTCCGCCGCCACCCACGAGATGCTCAAGGAGAAGATCGAGACGGTCCTCCACACGCTCTCGTTCCGCGAGCGGGAGATCATCAAGCTCCGCTACGGGATCGGGACCGGCTACACCTACACGCTCGAGGAGGTGGGCCGGATCTTCAAGGTGACCCGGGAGCGCGTCCGGCAGATCGAGGCCAAGGCCATCCGCAAGCTCCAGCACCCGATCCGCTCCCGGAAGCTCGAGGGCTTCCTCGAGGGGCTCCTCCGCAAGCGCGCCGAGGAGGCGCGCGAGGCGGCGATGCAGCAGCAGGCGGAGGCCCCGTGACCGGCCGGACCTTGATTCCCCTCCGCCGATCGCTATGATGGACCCGTTTCGATGAGACCCGGCCCCGGCCCGTCCCGATGCCTGCCCCGCGAAAGATCGACGCCCTGATTCCGCTTCAGGAGCTGGATCTCCAGATCCACCGTCTGAGGGTCCAGCAGGCCGAGAAACCCCGCCAGCTCGCCTCGACCCAGGAGAAGGCCGCCCGTGCCAAGGCCACCCTCGAGGCCGTCCAGGCCGAGATCAAGGCCCTCAAGCTCGAGGGGGCCAAGCGCGAGCTCGCCGTCCGGGAGTTCGACGACCGGATCTCCAAGATCCAGGTCCAGTCCATGACCGCGAAGAAGAACGACGAGTACCAGGCCTTCCAGAAGGAGATCTCCGGCCTCAAGGCCGAGAAGGCCCGGGTGGAGGACGGCCTGCTCGACATCTACCAGCAGATCGAGGAGAAGGGGAAGCTCGAGAAGGTCCGGCAGGAGGAGCTCCGGCAGGGCGAGGCCGAGCACGTCGAAAACCGGAAGAAGGTCGACGGCGAGGTGGAGGCCCTGAACCGGGACGTCGAAGAGCGCCTGGCCCGCCGCGACGGCCTCACCTCCGGCGTGGAAAGGGAGATGCTCCGGCTCTACCAGCGGGTCCTCGAGGCCAAGGACGACGGCATCGCGCTCGCCCCGGCGGTGAAATACGAGACCGTGGAGGACGAGGGGAAGGTGACCTACTGGCAGTGCGAGGGCTGCGGCGTGGGCCTCAACATGCAGGACGTGAACCTCCTCATGATGGGCCGCGAGATCCAGTTCTGCCGCAACTGCTCGCGGATCCTCTACCTGAAGGCCAACTAGTCGGGAATCCGGATTCTGGATTCCGGATTCCGGTTTCGCCCCCTAGAACCTCGCCCCCGGCGGGTAGTAGGCCAGCCGCAGCGCGCCCACGCGGATCACGTCGCCCGCCTTGAGCGACTCGTCGTTGACCTTCCGCATGCCCACGAAGGTGCCGGCGCGGGTGCCCAGGTCGCGGACGAAGCACTGGTCGCCCGTCCGGTAGACCTCGCAGTGCCGGGCCTCGACGTCGGGGTGGCGGACCGGGATGGTCGACTTGAGGTCCGCCCCGATCCGGATCGAGGCGCCCACGATGGGGAAGACCACGCCTTCCTCGTCGCCCGAGAGGGCGACCAGGCGCGGGGAATGGAGGACCTTCTCGTGGAGGCCGCGGAGGAAGGCGCGGGCGGCCTCGGCGCCGTGCTCGAAGCGGAAGAAGCGCGTCATGCCGAGGTTGTTGAAGACGACCTTCACCTTGGGCTGGACCTCGACCAGGACGAGCGCTCCCCCTCGACGCTCGAGAAGGGTCGCCAGGTCCATGAAGTAGCCGAATCCGGAGCTGTTGACGTAGGAGACGCTCGCCATGTGGATCGACACGTACGTGGTGCGCCGGCCGAGGGCGCGGTCGAGCTGCTCCTTGAGGAGGCGGGCGTTCGTGGCGTTCACCCCGCCGTCGATCAGCACCTCGGCGGAGTGGGGGAGCTCGAGGATCGGCGCCGCCCTCACGGAGAAGTCGGACACGGCCCCCGATTCTAGGAGCCGCCGCCGCTCCGGGCAACAGATTCGCGGGTCAGGGAAGGATCTTCGAGGGATCGGCCCTCGGGACGAGGCGCTGACCCGCGCCCAGGCAGCCGCGGCAGGCCCAGAGGACCTTCCGGAAGACGAGGCCGCGCCCCTCGCAGAGCGGGCAAGGGGAGCTCCCGCAGATCTCGGAGAGATCGGGAGGAGACTTCGGCTCGTCGCACTGCCGGCAGTCGACCGTCCCGTCCTTGCATTTCTCGCACTTGATCAGCTTCTCGTAGCCCCGGCCGCGGCAGGGGTAGCAAGGGACGGGCTCGGACAAGCGGCCCAGGCCGGGACGCGCGCCGGAGGGGTCCGCCGCCGCGGGCGTCACCCGGCCGGACCCCATGCACTTGCCGCAGTTGAAGCGGACCTCCTTCCGGCCGAAGCAGTTGGTGCAGCGGAGGCGGCCCTCCCCGGCGCACGTCGAGCAGGTCGCGACGGCCTTGATGGACTTCGCCAGCGCGGCCAGGTGCTCCGCCGCTCCCGCGTCCGGCGCCTTCACCGTGCCCAGCGCCGCGACGGCGCGCTCGAAGCCGCGCTGCCGGGACTGGGCCAGGCGGAGGAGGGCCGTCGACCAGACGAAGCGCACGGCGGGCGTGTCCGCGGCCCGGTGCTCCTTCACGAAGGCCAGGACGGCCAAGTCGTGGTCGCCCGCCGCGATCCAGGCGTTGAGGTCGCGGAGGGCGTGGCCCTCCGCCGTGCCCGGGACACCGTCCCGGACCGCCAGCCCGAACGCCGCCAGGGCGGCCGCGGCCTCGGGTCCGTCGGGGACGTGTCCCAGGTGCGCGGCGCCGAAGAGGCAGAGCGCGTCCACCGCGGCCTGCGGATTCGCCTTCCGAAGGGCCAGGACCCGCTCGGACAGGAAGCGCGCGGCCTCGAGGTGCGACCCGGGCGGGGTCTTGAGGGGATCCTGGAGCCAGGGGCCGGCCAGGTATTCGTCGAGCGCCTTCCGGCCGCCCTCGTCGAGCTTCCAGTCGGTCTCGGGACGAGCGAGGTAGGACGCCGCGGCCGAAGCGACGTCCCCGATCTCGGGGTGCATCGCCCGGTAGGCCCGGAAGGCGTCGCGGGCGGCCGCGCGCTTCGCGGGGTCGGTCCGCCGCTCGGGAGCGGCCAGGACCGCGACCGCCTCGGGAAGGAGCAGGGGCGGGGCCGCGGCGCCGGCGGGGCCGCCTCGACGGGCGACATCCGAGCCCATGCGGTCGCGGAGGAGGCGGAGGAGCTGCATCACCTGGACCAGCTTCTGGTCGAGGTCCGTGTGCCGCTCCTCGGGAAAGAGCTCCCGGGCCTGAGCGTAGGCCTCGCGCGCCTTCGTGGCTTTGGCGACGGCGTCCTTGAGCTTGAGGGACCGCTCCGCCGGCCCGGACGCGAGGGCCTGCTCGTAGTCGCGCTTGGCCTCCTCGATCAGCCCCTCGGAGCCCCCGAGGAGCTCCTTCGGGGAGGTCACGATCCTCTCGACCTCCTCCTTGAGATAGGTCCGGAGTCCCGCTTCCGTGGCCACCTCGACCGAGCCGCCCTTGTCCGTCACCCGGCCGGAGACTTTCCCCCCGTCCTTCAGAAGGACGACGTCCGCGGCCAGCGCGGCCGGGAGGAGGAGAAGAAAGCCGACCGTTCTCATCCGGGTTCCTTCACCGAGGGTCCTCCTTCCTAACACCATGGGCTATGCAGAGGTTGCGCGACCCGGCGATCGGGAACACGGGTGGGCGCCCCTTCGGCTGCTCCCGACGATACAACCGAACTGTGGTTCGACGCGCCGGGGACCCTCGCTCTGCTCGGGCCCGGCTTGCTCACCACACTTCGCCTGGCTCGTCCCACGACAAAGTGGGTCCGATGCCTGCACTGAGCGAGCGGATGTCGCGGAGCGAAGCGACGCGACATCGCGAGTCGAAGTGGAGGGGGCGGGATTCGAACCCGCGAGGCGGACGAGCCGCCTACCGGTTTTCAAGACCGGCGCTTTCAACCGCTCAGCCACCCCTCCGCAAGGTCGAACCGGGAACCGGGAGACGAAGGGACGCGAGGAGGTCAGCGGCGTGATCGCAGGGCCTGCACCGCGCTCAGGGTACCGGAGGGATTCCGGGGGGTCAAGAGGGGGGCGTCCGGGGCCCGGCGGACGCCGGGGGGAGCGGACCGCCCCTCCGACTCCTGAAGAAATCCTTGAGAAGGGCGGAGCAGCGGTCCCGGAGGACGCCCTTCACGACGGGGATCCGGTGGTTCAGGCGCTTCTCGCCCACGATGTTGAAGACGCTCCCGCAGGCGCCGGCCACCGGGTCGTCGGCGCCGTAGACGATCCGGGCGATCCGGGCCAGGACCAGGGCTCCCGCGCACATCGGGCAGGGCTCCAGGGTCACGAAGATCTCCGCGCCCTCGAGCCGCCAGTTCTCGAGCGCCTCCGCGGCCTGGGTGATCGCGATCATCTCGGCGTGGGCGGTGGGGTCCCGGAGCGTCTCCACCTGGTTGTGGGCGCGGGCCAGGACCCGGCCGTCTTTCACGATCATCGCGCCCACGGGCACCTCTCCCGCCTCCCCCGCGCGCCCGGCCAGGCGGAGCGCCTCCTCCATGAGGCGTTCCTCCGGGAGCGACACGGGTCGGCCCCCTCCTTCCTACGACCGGAGGGACCACCAGACGAGGAAGGCCGCGCCGAGGACGGCCGCGCCGAGGACGGCCCATTCCCAGGAGGCGACCGGCGGGACGGCCGCAGGCGGCGGGGAGGCGGCGGAGGAAGGGGCGGGGAGCTCCTCGACCGGGAGACCCACCGTCTTCCGGAGCGCGTTGGCCGCCTCGGCGGGGGAGGCGTAGCGCTTCCCGGGCTCCTTCGCGGTCATCTTCCGAACGACCTTCTCGAGCTCCTCGGTGACGTCCGGGCTCGCCATCCGGATCGACGGAAGGGGATCGTGGATCTGCTTGTTCAGGGTGTCGATGAGGCTCCTGCCCTCGAAGGGCTTCTTCCCCGTGAGCATCAGGAACATCAGGATGCCGCACGAGTACTGGTCGGAGGCGGGGCTCGCCCCCTCGCCCTTGGCCTGCTCGGGGGCCATGTAGGCCGGCGTGCCCACGACGTTCCCCGCCAGCGTCAGGATCGTCTGGGCCTCCGCGTCCTTGGCGAGGCCGAAGTCGATCACCTTCGCGCGCCCCTCGGGAGTGAGGAGGATGTTCCCCGGCTTGATGTCCCGGTGGAGGACCCCGCGCTCGTGCGCGTGCTGGAGGCCCGACAGGATGTCGACCATGATCGGGACCGCCCGCTTCGGGGCCAGGCGCCTCTCCCTCACGATCAGGTCGACGAGCGACCCGCCCGCCACGAATTCCATCACGAGGAAGATGAAGGGTTCCTCCCGCTCCATCGAGAGGATCGAGACGATGTTCGGGTGCTCGAGGCGTCCCGAGGCCGTGGCCTCCCGCTTGAAGCGCCCCTCGATCCCCGGCATCCGGCTGAACTCCTCGGTGAGGATCTTGACCGCCACCGGACGGCCGTCTCCGACCTGCTCCCCGAGATACACCGCCCCCATGCCGCCCTTGGCGATCCGCCGCTGGATGCGGACCGTTCCCACCGTCCGGCCCTCGAACGGGTCCTTGCGGGGGCCCGGGGGGGTGAAGGGGAGGACCGCGGGGGGGAGGGCCGGGGCGGGCGCCGCCTTCGCCGGGGAGGGCGCCCCCGGGGCCGGCTGGAGGGACTCGTCCACCACCATCTCGAGGTAGGCCTTGCAGGTCTCGCACTTGTAGCGGCGGGTGGCCTGGAAGTCGGGGACGGTGAACCTCCGCCGGCAGCTGGGACAGCGCAGGACGCCCGTCCCCATGTGGGCCAGCACGCGGGCGACCTGCTCGGGGGTGGCCAGGCCGAGGTTGAGGGCCACGTTTCCGAGGGGGAGGCTGAGGCCCTGAGCCTCGAAGGTTTTCTGGAACTCGACGCACTGGCGGAGGGCGTCCTCCGTCAGCACGCCCAGCTGGACGAAGCGTTCGGGGGGACCGTCCGCCTGGCCGGGCGTCAGATCCGTCATTCTCGGGAAGATCATAACCCTCCCTCCCGGCGGGCGCAAGGGAGCGCCCCGAGCCCGCGGCGGGGTCCCGCCCGGTGCATAGACGGGCGATTATGGGCCAGAGATTGCCCGTGCGGCGGCGCCGGCCGCGGCTAATCCGCTTACGGCCATGGGGATAAGCCCCGGATCGCTTGCGGGGGAGGACGCTGGGCAGACGATTGCGGTGTCCGCGCGTCGCGGA
>Ga0187893_10000973_pt1 | contig 71601 bp, 74 predicted proteins | sample MA1701074metaG_FD_139574 | JGI IMG/M metagenome (GOLD analysis project Ga0187893, IMG submission 139574) | White microbial mat communities from a basaltic lava cave in the Kipuka Kanohina Cave System on the Island of Hawaii, USA - MA170107-4 metaG ...
CGATCTTGATCAGACCGACGACCAGCGTCACTTTGATGGGATATTCAGGCAAGCCGAGCGAAAGCAACAACGGACGATTCCAAAACAACGTGTAATTGAACGCCAGCCCGACCACCAGCGCGATCATCGCAGGGTAGGCAGGGAGGAACGTCTCGTTGCTGTAGATCAGAATCGCCCACTGACCGAACAGCACAAAACCGATCGCGATGGCAAAGTTGTAGGCGAACGAAAGCGATGTAACCTTGCGGAGAAAATCCTTGAGCCGTTCCCACGAGTTCTGTACGACGAGGCGATTGATCTCGGGGAAGGTACTTGCGATCAGCGGATCTGTCACGATCGAGAGGAAACTAACCAGCATGTACGCTACGCGGTAATATCCCGCCGCGGTGGTGGAGAGGAAGAAGCCGACCCACAAGATTTCGCTCTCGCGGAAGATCTTGATGATCGTCGCGCTGATGTTGGAACTGAGCGCAAAGCGAATCAACTCGCGCCACTCGGCGATTGCTGAAAACGATTCGCGCCACCAACCACCTCCAAGCACACGATGAAGTTGAATCTGCGCAGCAATGAACATGCCAAGCCCGAGGATCGTTTTGCTGAGAAGATAAGCAAAGAGAATTGTTTCCAGTGTGCCATTGGAAAGAAATGCGATGACGATGATGGTGGTTGTGGCAATACTTTGAATGAGATTGATGCGCCCCTGCCATTTGATTCGGTCCGTCACCTGCAAAACACCGGTCGCGGTCTCCACGTTGAAATTGGCGAGCAAGCCCACGGCATAGATCGTGAACATCCATGCGACGCCTGATGTTTTGGCAAGGTTCGCTTCCGCCCAGAACGCTGTCACCGAGACAATGATGAAGGCAAGCACGGAAACCAGTAATTCGGTCAGGCTCGCGGCTTTCATCAACGCGGAGGCTTTGCCCTTCTCTCCCCTTTCGAGATATTCCCCGCCATAACGCACGACCAGTTCGCTCATGCGAAAAGAAAAGATGCTATTCACAGTAGAAGCGTAGAACATGATGATACCCAACAGACCGAAGCCAGCAGGTCCCAGCAGGCGCGTCACCAGTGCGCCCTGAAGGACGCTCAATCCCAACGCTATTGTGTTATTGCTAAAAAGATGGAGGCTGTTGCCGATGACGCGTTGAAAGAGGTTGTCGTCGCGGAAGGAGGAGATGATTTTTTGAAACATAAAAAACCATCCGTCATTGCGAGGAGAGCCGAAGGCTCGACGAAGCAATCTCCCTGACTGTGTTGAGGATTGCTTCGGACTGGTGGTTGAGTAGCGCCGAAGGCTCGTATCGAAACCACCAGTCCTCACAATGACGAGAATGTTATGGCGTGAGGATATCCTTCGCCCACTCGCGTTCGGCGTTGTACCATTCGACCAACTTTTCCACGCCTGCGCGCATGTTGAACTGCGCCTCCCAGCCGAGCAATTCGCCCGCCTTGGTCACATCCGCTTGATTCGTGAGCATATCGGCAGGGTTTGGTGGACCGTATTGCACAATCGCTTTCTTGCCGATCACATCCTCCATGATTTTGATCAGTCCGTTGATGGTAATTACCTCATGCCCGCCGATGTTGATCACTTCAAACCCAAGTGGTTTTAATGCAAGGATCGTGCCGCGCGCGATATCGTCAATGTACGTGAAGCCGCGCGACTGGTTCCCGTCACCGTTGACGCGCACAGGTTTGCCCTCGCTGATCCACTGCACGAAACGGAGATGTGCAAGGTCAGGTCTGCCTGCAGGACCGTAGACCGTGAAGTAGCGCAGGATGCTGGCGTCAATCCCGTAGAGATGGTGATACGCATGACACATTGCCTCTGCTCCCTTTTTGCTTGCCGCGTACGGCTGGAGCGGTTCACTGCTCGACGCGGATTCGGGCGTCGGGTATGGCGGGTCTTCACCATAAATGCTCGACGTGGATGCGACGACAAATTTCTTGATACCGTTTTGCTTGCACAACTCGAGCATGTTCAGCGTGCCGATCATGTTCGTCTCGACGAACACCCACGGGTTGTCCACGCTGTAGCGCACGCCTGCGCGCGCCGCAAGATTGATCACCGCATCGAATTTTTCACCTTTGAATTTTTCGATGATGGCTCTGTCCGCCACGTCCAGTTTGTGGAACGTAAAGCCCTTCATTGCCTGCAAGCGCTTGAGGCGATATTCCTTGATGCGCGGATCGTACGCGTCATTGATGTTGTCCACGCCGATGACGGTATGACCATCCTGCAATAACAATTCCGCAGTGCGCGCTGCAATGAAACCCGCCGCGCCGGTGACTAAGTAATTTGCCATAAAATCCTATTTCATCTCAAATCGGTGGTCGAGTAGAGCGGGTGCTCTTCTCGCTCGTATCGAGACCACTTGTTACAAGAAAAACCTTCTGCCTACTGGTCGTTTCGATACGCGCCTTCGCCGCTACTCGACCACTGGGTTTTTATAACCTCACCACTTTATCGCTTTCGGCTGTAATCTTTCGCGTCGCATTGCGGCTGTCGAACACGAACTTCGCAGAACTGACTATCGCCTCGTAATCGTAAACCTTGTGATTCGTTATGATCACCACCGCATCTGAATCCGTTACCGATTTCATCATATCTTTCACACTGACCTTGTGCCAGTTTTCGGTCTCGTGATGGATGTGCGAAATATATGGGTCGTGATACTCCACTTGCGCTCCCTTTTGCTGCAATAAGCCGATCACGTCCAGCGCGGGCGATTCACGGACGTCGTCCACATCGGGCTTGTATGCCACGCCGAGGATGAGAACCTTCGATCCTTTCAGCGGCTTGCCGCGCTCGTTCAACGCTTCCATGACGCGTCCTACCACGTAACGCGGCATGTTGGTGTTGATCTCGGAAGCCAGTTCGATGAAGCGCGCGTTGTAATTGAACGATTTCATCTTCCACGAAAGATACATCGGGTCTATCGGGATGCAGTGACCGCCCAACCCCGGTCCCGGCGTGAATTTCATGAAGCCGAAGGGCTTGGTCGCCGCCGCGTCGATCACCTCCCACACGTCCACGCCGAGGCGTTCGCACATCATCGCCAGTTCGTTGACCAAGCCGATGTTGATCATACGGAAAGTATTTTCGAGCAACTTCGCCATCTCCGCGGCTTCGGCAGACGATACGCGATGAACAGTGTCAATGGCTTGCTCGTACCAGAGGGCTGCCACCTCGCCGCACGCTTCGGTGATTCCGCCCATCACTTTCGGCGTGTTCTTCGTTGTGAAGTCCTCGCGGCCCGGGTCCACACGTTCCGGTGAGAATGCAAGGAACCAATCCTCGCCGACTTTGAGTCCCTTCTCGTCGCCAAGTTTTGGTAGCAAAAGCTCACGCGTCGTGCCGGGATACGTTGTAGATTGCAATACCACCACCATGCCCTTGTGCATGTATTTCGCAAGTTCTTCCGTCGCAGAAATGATGAACGACATATCCGGGTCGCCGGTCTGACGAAGCGGTGTCGGCACACAGATGCTGACCGCGTCCATATCGTTCAGCACGGAGAAATCTGTTGTCGCCGTGAGGTGACCGGACTTCGCCAGTTTTTCCACGGTTTCGGTCTTTACATCGGGGATGTAGGAAACGCGTTTCTTCAGCGAATCAACCTTCCCCAGGTCGGGATCGATGCCTGTTACTTTAAATCCCGCCTCGGCGAAGACGACCGCGAGGGGAAGTCCAACGTATCCTAATCCCAAGATCGCGACGCGGGCTTCTTTGTTTTTTAGCTTTTGAACTAGATTTTCTTTGAATGACATTCGTCTCCATAGCGCGTAGCACTAGAACAATATTCCGTTTTATTTTAATCTAGGGAATGAATTGGATCGAAGAGTCACTAGCATATCTTAGCTTCTACGTTTTTTCTTCATCACCAATAGAAATTCCGATTTCATACCATCGGGATTTTTATTCTTTCGATTTCGAAATAGTTGTCTATTTTTGATCCGATCTTCGTAGATGTGCAGAAACTCAAAGCCATGTTGTCCAAAATATTCAGAAATAATTCGCCAAGTTTCAACTTCAATACCATCAACTTTAGGATTGCCAACGAATACACAAAGATGGCCATTTTGTACTAACGACTGAGCAGAGTTTTCTAATGCTCGGATGGTGTGGTAGAAATACGAATCGAGCATTGCGCGCAAGTCGTCACGCGTAAGGGCTTGATGAAGCAAATCTAAAGTTGGTGTATTCATCGTTTTTTCCGCTTTACGATAAGGAATTTCCATCTTGCTGACTTTTTTGATTTCTTCCTCAGTGTGTCCAAGCCAGTAAAGTTCAAGTTTCGACGTTCGAATATATTCTTGTGCTTGCAAATAGGGTGGCGAAGTAATAATTGCTTTTGCCTCTATATCCGAATTCAACACGAAGTTTGAAGAGTCAATACCGCCATAAAATACTGTTTTGCATTCCTGTTGACCGACCGTTCTGGCTAATAATTTGACGCGGCTGTAAGTATCAAATGCCGTCTCGTAAATCAACTCATCCAACGCCTCTTTCCAATCTCGTTGTAATAAACTTTCCATTTCAGCAAGTTTGGTCTTTGATTTGAACAATTTGGGCGCCTTGTGTTCTGCATAGGAAAATTGTTTGCTAGCTTTAAGCAAAGCTGCTTGGATGATTCTGGTATAAGGATTATCGTTTTGTTGTTTGAGCCATCCCCAATACTTCGTGAGAGCCGAAAGCACATCTTTGTCATACCAATATTCGAGATTTGACCAATTTGGAACAAACTTTGTTTTGCTTTGGCGCATTTCATCCAATTTTCTTGCGAGAGTTTGTTTATCAATCTGACTATCGCGAAACTGGATTTTCAATGGAACGATATGGTTGATGAGTGGATTAATATCCAGAAGAACAGCATTTCTTTTGTTCAAGACAGCCTCTAATCCCACAGTACCGGAACCAGCGAAGGGGTCAATAACCCAGTCATCTTCTGATGTGTATTCTTTTAGACAAAATCTGGGGACTTGGGGAATAAATTTTGCGGGATAGTAAAAAGTCCCGTGTGTCAAATATGTTGTGTCTGTGATCTCAGGAATTAATTCGCGAAAACTGACAAGTTCTGGTTCGGCACTTGTTGGGGGCAGGGTTGCTTTGAACAAGCTTGTTTGATAATATGCCGCTGATTCTCCAATGTTTTTACCTTTTGCGGAAGCGTCAATGGAATATGAACATTTCGTCTCATAAATTGCCCGCAAAAATAACAAATCACGAATGTATAAGGCTTGTTCGGCAGGGGATTGCACTGGCAAGGTTGATTCTGTCCATGCAGGAATTAATTTCTCAATCGCTATTTCAATGGATTTTTGAAGTAACAAATATGAGCGATAATCTAAATCAATGTCCAGTGCGTTGCATTTACCTGAAAGCAATCGAAGGTTAGATGTGCCACGCAGTGACCGAAGTTCAAGTTCAATACTCGCAATTGCATACGCCAGCCAGAGATCGTCCCATTTTTCGATCTTGGTAATAATATCCTTCACAACTTCTATGTTGTGGGGTTTCTTGGATGTATCCCAATCGAATATCGCTTCCAAAATGCTGTCAATGCCATAAGCCATTTGAAGATTAATTTTTGGCGTAAGGGAAATACGGTCGCCAATTTTCTGGAATTCTTTTTCAGTTAGTCTTGTATTTTCTTTCAAGGAGGAGTAAATTTTCTTGATAGTTGATTCGCGCTGCTGAGAATTCCTCTTATCCCAAATACCTACCAGATACAAAATGTCAGCAGATGGCTTTTTATGGGTTCTAAGAAATCCTTTGAGCATATCCACAAGCGAACCTTTAGCAGTTGTTCCACCGCTATCGTCTCTTGAACGCAACTGAATAATAATCAATCTCTTTTTGTCAGGAGTTATCCCCATCACATCCATGTCAAGATTGGGAATGCTTTTAGTTCTAAACATCGTCTGAAGTATCGGAATCATTTCTTTCCTTACGCTCTCAGGCGTTGATTTGAAGTTCGTATGAGATTGCAAAACTTGTCTTAGAACGGCTTCAAGAACCTTGCCTTGTCGTGCTCGGTAAGAGCTATGAAACCACTGATGGAAAGAGAACATCAAGGAGTAATAGTTGGCAACCGAATAGCTACTCAAAGATTTCGCCTGTGTCACACCCGCGACAAACTCTTTGATGACATCCATGTCATCTCGAAGCGCGCCGATATCATTGTTAAAAAGCTTGCAAACAATTTCCTGCGCTAATCCTAAAGGACTTGCTAAAATTTCCCTCACCATATCAACCGTTGGCGATGGATCTTCTAACAACAAGAAAGTTCGCGGCTGTTCCCTAAATTTCATAGTGATCTCCATATTGCATTAAAACAGACTCAACTGCTTCGGGTCATCCTCTTGCTTTTCTTCAACCTTCTCAATCGGAGCAGACTTGCCCAGCCCGGCGCGCGCCTCTTTGAGCAACTTCGGTAACTTTGCAAAATCAGCCATGATCGCCGGCTTGAGCGAAGCCTGATGCAGCGCGGCGGCGGGATGAAACATCGCAATCACATAGCGGTCACCAACCTTGCGCATCTGCCCATGGACCTGACTGATCTTCGCGCCGGGGAAAAACTTGTTCATCGAAAACCGTCCCAGCGTGACGATGATGCTTGGGTTGATGGCTTGAATCTGCCGTTCGAGATATTCGTTGCACGCGGCAAGTTCCTCCGGTTGAGGATCGCGGTTTTGAGGCGGGCGGCATTTTACCACGTTGCCGATCCACACCTCCGCGCGCGTGACGCTCGCTTGCGCCAGCAATTGATCGAGGAACTGTCCAGCCGCGCCCACGAACGGACGCCCCTGCTCATTTTCGTGAAAGCCCGGTCCCTCGCCGATGAACATGATCTCGGCCGAAGCGGGTCCTTCGCCGGGCACCGATTTTTTCCGCGAATGATGCAACGCGCAGTTCGTACAAACGGTGACTTCTTTTGCGATCTGGGCAAGGGTCTCTTCAGCGGTCATAAGTACTCCATCATGCTCCGTTGGTTTCGATACGCCCTTCAGGCTACTCGACCACCGGCTTCTCTTTTAGAACTTCCAACTTGTCCAACGACATGAGGATCGCGTCCTCGCCGTTATCCTTGTAGTAACGCGGTCTGCGCCCCGACTCTTCAAATCCAAGCTTGCGATACATCTGTTGCGCAACCGTGTTGCTCTCGCGCACTTCCAGCACCGACGTGATCGCGCCTTCACCTTGCATGTAGTGCAGGGTGTGAAGCAGCAAGCGATTCGCAATTCCCTGCCGACGAAAATCGGGATGCGTTGCAACCGTCGCGATGTGCGCCTCGTCTACCAACAACCACGCAACGATCATGCCGACGATTTTTCCGTTCAACTCAGCCACCCACGCGCGCGACGCGGGGTTGTCCGCGATCTCGAAACGAAACGAACGTTCGGGCCATGGCAGGCTGAACGCTACCTTATCGATCGCGACCACTTGCGCGAGATCGTCGAGAGTCATGCGGCGGATGTTCATGATTGAATCGGCGCGGCGGTATGCAGGTAGATCGGAGCGAGCGAGGCAAGGTCGTCCACGTCGCCGTTTTGAAAACGCGTCCATGCGAGTTGCGCCAGGACGGCTGGCTTACGCGTCGAACCCTCGCGTGATGTCAATTTCGCATTCTTATTTTCGCTGATATTTTGACGAACCTCGTCCGTGAACTCACCGCATAGTACAGACAGGCTCTTAACTTCATCGTTCAACGCTTCGACAGACACGACTCTCGCCGGACCTTCAGCCTGCCACACTCCTTGCACATTTTTGTACCAACCCAGCGCGTAGCGCCCGCGCCCGGCTTGAATCGCGCACACCAGCGGAAGTTCCGAGGCAGGTTGGGCTTGGGCTAGAATATCGAGCGTGGGTATCCCTACGACGGGAATGCCCCGGGCAAATGCAAGTCCTTTCACCAACGCCAAGCCGACTCGCAAACTTGTGAACGAACCGGGACCGATTGCAATACCCAGCGCGGAAAGACGGTCCGTGGTCAGGTTGCAGCGAGTCAATAATTCCTGAATCGCCGGGGCAAGCTCAACCGTATGATGTTGACTGCCGCGCCACGCGCGTTCGCCGATGACTTGTTTACTATCGTAGATCGCGAGCCCCATCCACTCATTGGAAGTATCTACTGCCAGCAACATCACGCGCCTCCGCGAACCACTTCGAGCAGGTCTTCGTAACGATTCCCCGCGGCGGTGAATTTCATCTTGCGTTCCTCTTCGCCAGCATGTTCCAGATGCACCCATAAGCGTTCAGCGGGAATGAGGTTTCCCATCCGCTCGGGCCACTCAATGATGAGCGCGCCTTCGGCGAGCATCGAGTCGAGGTCGAGTTCCTCAGCCTCACTCGTAGAGTCGAGGCGGTACGCGTCCATGTGAAAAAGCTGACCTCCGTCCGCGCGCCGGTACACGTTCACAAGAATAAAGGTCGGGCTGGATACCGAATCCGATGAACCCCACCCTCGCGCAATACCTTGGACGAGGGTTGTCTTTCCCGCGCCGAGTTCTCCCTGCAAACAGATTACATCGCCTGTGCGTAAGGCGCTGCCCAATCGTTCTCCGCGTTGGCGCGTCTCAGACGGATTGCGGCTAACAAATTTCGTTGCTTGAACATCCAACATGCGCATCGGAGGCATTATATCAGGCGGATGATTTCCACTCCACGTTGGACTCTCCGTCGGCTTTGGGTTAAGATATTCAAAACGTGAGAGGAGAAGAACCATGGAAAATTATCTTGAACCATTCGTGGAAGGCTTTATCAATGGCCTTCCAAACCTGGTCACCGCCTTAATGATCTTCATCGTCAGTGTCTACCTCGGCAGGTTGTTCGGCAATATCATTCGACGCGTCCTCGCAACGCGCCAAGCCCCCGAAGGCGTGACGCATCTGTTAGCTCAACTTGCGCGCTGGACGTTCATCGTCATCGGCGCCATCACCGCGCTTCAGCGCTTCTTCGATGTGACCGCCTTTCTAGCGGGCCTTGGTATTCTCGGTTTTACCGTAGGGTTTGCACTGCAAGATGTGATGAAGAACTTCGCCGCGGGCATCATCCTGTTACTGCAACAACCGTTTCACGTCGGCGAAGTCATCGGCGTCAAGGATTTTGAAGGGACCGTGCTGGAGATCGATCTGCGCACCACGGAACTAAAGACGTTCGACGGATTGATCGTCACCCTGCCCAACGCGGATGTACTCGCCAACCCCATCGTCAATTACACCCGCGCGTACCGCCGGCGCATCGAGATGCCCGTCGGGGTATCGTATCAGACCGATCCGGAGACGGCGCGGCAGGCGGTGCTCGAAGCCATCCAAACGATTCCGGGCGTGGTAGATGACCCGGCGCCAGTTGTCGCATTCTCCACCTTCGACGACTCGGCTTTGAAACTGGATACCTACTTCTGGATCGACACGTCCAAGACCAACCTGTTTTTCGCAAAGGACGACGCTCTCAAGCGCATGAAAGCCGCGCTGGAGCAAAAAGGGATTGACATTCCGTTCCCGATCCGGACCGTGTACATGCACTCACAGAGCTAACGCCCCTGCCTCTGTGCAGGTTCTCGTACTTTTGCAAGAGTTAACCCAAGTACCTCCCCAATTGCATGGGCGATTTCGCGTGCGGCTTCTGGCTTGCCAGCGCGGCGGCAATTTTCGATCACCTTTTTCCGCTGGTCAGGACGCATGATCCAACGCGTCAGCGCGCGTACCACCTCCTGCGGAGTTGGCGCCCACACGCCCGCGCCTTCCTCCTCCACAAAGGTGACGTTACCGTCCTCCTGCCCCGGTACTTTGGAATACAAAATGATCGGTAGTTGCGCGTTGAGCGCTTCAGTGATCGTGCCGGGACCAGCCTTGGTCACAATGAAATCTGCGGCGCGCATGAAGTCCGGCATATCGCGCGTAAAGCCGTAAATGTAGGTTGGGTTTTCCCATTTTTCGGACTCGAGAGCCGCCTTGAGGCCTTGATTCCGCCCGCACACGATGACCAGCCCCGCGTCCAGACCGGACGCGTCTATTTCGCGGGCGGTCTTTGCAAGGGGACCCATCCCTTCCCCGCCTCCGATCAAGAGAACAATGGGTTTGTCCAGAACCCAACCGAGCTTGTTTCGCAGAGTGCTCTTTCTTCCGAGCGGTTTGCAGTATTTGTCCGCGACGGGCAATCCTACAACCCGGACTTTTTCAGGCGGCATGTTGTAGCGGATGGCGCGCTGACGCGCGCTATCCGTTGGGACAAGGATCAGGTCGGCGCGTTTATCGAACCAGAGCGCGTGAGTCGTGACCATGTCGGTCACAACGTTGATGAAGGGCGGGCGATCTTTGCCAAGGGCGCGCAAGGCAAATGTGTTTGCGAACGGGTGAACAGCGACGATCAGATCCGCCGGGTGACTATTGACCAACGCGCGCGCCGACTGCCCAACGAGGGGCCACATGGTCGCGGTGATGACGCGGGCGCGGGCGCGCCCGTCGGTGGCGTAGAAACTTGTGCTCCACAGGCGCGGCGCCTTCACCATATGAGGGTAGATGTCGCCAGCACGATTGAAGGGAGGAGGCGCGTGATCTTTGAAGAAATCAACCATCTCGGTGGTGACCTCGTTCTTGAATTCCAACTGAATCGCCTCGATGATGGCTTCCGCCGCGGAGCGATGACCGCCGCCGGTATCTGAAAAGAAAAAGACAATGTGCGGTTTACGAAGTTTTGTTGTTTTGTTGTTCTTCATGTCGGGTGAGGTTTTTCTTGAGTCTCCTTGTCAGTTCACGCCGCGTGAGCATCACTCGCCGCCCGCAACCGGCGCATTCCAAACCAATGTCCGCGCCGAGACGCGTGACGATCCATTCAAATGAGCCGCAGGGATGCTGCTTACGCAGCCGAAGCCGGTCGTTGAGTTGCAGGTCGGGGAGCATGTCGGTAAACCGTGGAGCATTATAAAATGAAACGTGATAAACTACGCATGATTTTGCTTTAGGAGAAGCGATCATGTCGAAACACGGTACACATACTGTCGAGGTCGCGGGGCTGAAGCGTGACTTGCGGCTGTTCGAGATCAAGCCGGGCTTGAAAATCGCCATCCTGAACATCCTGGGCGATACGGAACTGGTTCAGGCGTGCGCGAAAGAATTGGTTAAAAAATTGAAGGACATTAAATACGATGTGCTGGTCACCGCGGAAGCAAAGTCCATCCCGTTGGCACACGCGTTATCCGTTGAAGCCAAAAAGCCTTATGCAATTCTGCGCAAGACGTACAAACCCTACATGGGCGAAGCGCTCAAGGCAGAGACGTTGTCCATCACCACCGGTCAGCCGCAGACGTTGATCCTCGACGAAAAAGACCGCGAGATGGTCAAGGGCAAAAAGGTCGTCATCGTGGACGATGTGATCAGCACTGGTTCCACCCTGCAGGGGATGCGGATGGTGCTGGACAAAGCCGGAGCAAGCGTGGAGGCGGAAGCCGCGATCTTCACCGAAGGCGACCGTGCGCAATGGATGCACATCATCGCCCTAGGGCATCTGCCGTTGTTTACCGATTAATATTGTAGGGGCGGGGTTACCCCGCCCCTACAAAAACAATTTTTGTTTTTCCGAACGCGTCATCCGCTTGATGGCGCGTTCTCTTTTCATGGCAGATGTTCGGTCCGGCTGTTCTTCCACGTACACGAGTCTTACCGGCAGGCGCATCTTCGTGTATTTCGCGCCGCGCCCTTTGTTGTGTACAGCAACGCGTTTTTCCGGGTCAACCGCCCAGCCGGTGTAAAGCGTCCCGTCGGCGCATTGCACAATGTAACAGTAACATGCTGTCACTTTTTCTTCTTGCCGCGCCCGAACAGGTTGCCTACGAACATGCGGCTAAGCCGGTCGCCGAACGAATCGGCATCCTGTTTTGCGCGATCCGCCGCTTGCCAATCTGCTCGAAAGCGCTCATTCAGCCAGAGGTCGCGCGCCTGCACTGCCGCTTCGAGGTATTCGGCGACGCCGGCCCCATCCGCCTCTGCAATTCGCTCACGCAGATTCTGCAGGGACGTGATGTACTCATCCAGCACACGGACGGCGTTTGCGCGGTTAGCCAGCGATGCGTCTCCGAGAGATTTCGCTTCATCGTGATACGCCATCGCCGCAGTGACCGCCGCATACGGGCGCGCGGCTACCTTGCGCGCCTCTCTCCAACCGGGCTGGTTCACGGTGGCGTCCAGTAAAGCCGCGCCGGCGAGTTGAGGCAGGAGATGGGTGGAGGCTAGCAAGCCGTCCGCTTCGACATCATCCGTATACATCACGTCGGCGCCAAGCAATTTCACCAAGTCGCTGGCAAGTTCGAGCGCGCCGCCCGGCGTGCCTGATGGCGCGTTGACGAGAAAGAGCCCTTGTTTGAAAAGGTCGGCGCGGGCGGAATTCACTCCCATTTCGATGCCATGCAGATATTCCGCTCCTGCGGCGGGCGCGAGACCCACATAGTAGCGTCCCTGTGGAATCAATTCGCCGATCCACGAGGCAACCTTCCCCTTGGCAGGAGCCGTGTCGAGAATCACCGTCCCTTCGCCCACATCCTGCGCAATGTAGGCAATCGTGTCGTGAATTTCGCTCAACGGCAGGCTGAGGATAATCACCTGCGCGTCGCTCACCGACGCGGGCAGGTTGATCTTGATCTCATCCACCGCGCCCAGTTTTTGCGCGAGGCGCGCGGTTTCGTAGTCTTTGTCATGCCCGACCCGTTTGAGGTTTTTTTGCCCTGCGAGAGCCAACCCAATGGAACTCCCCACCTGCCCCAGACCAATGATGGTGATTTGAACGCTCATAACAACCTCTCCAGTTGAAGTACGGGGGTTATTATACCTGCCCTTTAAAGTGCGAGAACCGCGGACGCCGACCGCGGTTCCCTACGAAAGGAGGAGAAGAGAAATCACCTTACAAGGTCTAATTTATCATAGGGGACTCAAACCTGCTTGACGCCAAACCTACGATTACCCTACGATTGTCCGACATCTTTCAAGAGTGCAAAGCCTGGGTGGCGGAGGCAACCCGCCCCCTGCTCCAAGAACGAAAACGCGGTATACTAGAACAAATTTTCCAGAAGTTTAGATACAAAAGGGAGCAGAATGTCCAACTACGCGATCGAAACGCAAGACTTGGGCCGCGTCTACAAGATTCGCGGCAACAAAAAGGAAAGCCAGATCCGCAAGGAACTGATTGCCCTCGAGGGCGTGAACCTGACCGTGGAACGCGGCGAATTGTTCGGGTTGCTCGGACCGAACGGAGCGGGCAAGACCACCCTGATCAAGATCCTCACCACGCTTCTCTCCCCGACTTCGGGCTGGGCGCGCGTAGCAGACCAGGATGTGAGCGAGTCGCCTCATCTCGTGCGGCCGCGCATCAACATGGTCTCCGGGGGAGAGTCCTCCGGTTATGGTTTGCTCACCGTGCGCGAAAACCTGTGGATGTTCTCGCAGTTTTACGGTATGAACTCGAAGATCGCCAACGACCGGATCGTCGAACTGCTGAAGATGGTCGGGTTGGAGGATCGTATCCATACCAAATCATCCGATCTCTCGACGGGTTTGAGGCAAAAAATGAACATCGTGCGCGGCTTCCTCACCGACCCGCAGGTGTTGTTCCTCGATGAGCCGACCCTCGGTTTGGATGTGGGCGCCTCGCGCGATGTGCGCAAGTTGATTCGCGGCTGGCTGGATGCGAACAAATCGCGCACGCTTCTGCTCACCACTCACTACATGGTGGAAGCGGAAGAGTTGTGTGACCGCGTGGCGATCATCAACAAAGGGAAAGTGCTGGCTTGCGATACACCCGCCAACCTCAAACGCAAACTGCAACGCGACGCAATCTTCGAGGTGGAGACTAGTCCGCTCAACGGGTTGACTCCGCAGTCGTTACAGGATCAACCAGAAGTGCGAAAAGCCGCGTCGACCCAGATCGAGGGCGGCGCAAAGCTGGAGTTGATCCTTGCAGAGGAATCCGCGCTGGCGAGCGTGATCAACATCCTGACCCAAAAAGACATCAAGGTAATGCGGCTCACCAAGCGCGAGCCGACCCTTGAAGACGTGTTCATGGATCTGGTCGGCGCGCGCATGGAAGACGTGGAAAAAGGAGGCGAGGAATGAAAGCAGACGAGTCTTTGGTTTACTCGACCACCGAGAAGGTATCGGGCTGGAGACTTTTCATCAAGACCATCCTCGCGCGTTCGTACCCGCGCATCATCGGGCAGCAACGCGAGAAGTCCTGGATCTTTTTTGAGATCTTCATGCCGATGCTCGCGGTCTCGGCGTATGTGTTCGTCTATCGCGCCATCGGCGCGCCCGAGGAATACGTGGGCTTCGTAGTGGTCGGCGGCGCAATGACCGCGTTCTGGATGAACGTGCTGTGGAGCATGTCCAGCCAGTTGTACTGGGAGAAGGAGCAGGGAAATCTCGCGCTCTACATCATGTCGCCCAATTCGATGATGGCGGTCTTGCTCGGCATGGCGCTGGGAGGCATGGTCGCGACCGCGTTGCGCGCGGTGGCAATCATCGTGCTTGGGACAATTCTCTTCAATGTGCAATTCACCGTGACGAGTTTCTCGCAATTGTTCGCGGTGTTCCTGCTCGCCATGACCGCGTTGTACGGCATGGGTATGATGACCGCCTCGCTATTCCTGTTGCTCAGCCGCGAAGCGTGGCATATCTCGAACCTTGCACAAGAGCCTATCTATCTCGTTTCGGGTTTTTACTTCCCGATCAAATCGTTCAACTTCTGGGTCGCGGCGGCGGCATCTTTCATCCCGCTGACGTTGGGGCTGGATGCGATGCGGCAACTGATCTTCCCCTCCGGCGCAGCGCTTGGATTCTTGAACGTGACCGTGGAGATCACGGTTTTGGTTGTGTTATGCATTGTGTTCCTCACTGGAGCAAAATTCCTGCTCGATTACATGGAGAGGCTGGCAATCCGCGAGGGAAGGATTACGGAGAGTCGGAGATAATGGAGAGTATATGAACCGCTCTGAAACATCCCGTTCCTTTAGCATGGCAACCTGGCTGGGCTGGCAGGTCGAATCCAACTGGACCGACCCGTTCCTCTTTGCGGTCTACGTCATCATCAAGCCTCTCGCCACTGCCGCGATCCTCGTGGTGATGTATAGCATCATCACCGGTGGTGACTACGAGTCGCCGCTCTTCCCGTACATCTACCTCGGCAACGCGTTCTATATCTACGTTGGCGCGGTGATGACGGGGGTCTCGTGGGCGGTGATAGACGACCGCGAGCATTACAAGACGTTGAAATACATGTACATCGCGCCGATCAGTATTCCCTTTTACTGGCTGGGCCGCGGCGTTTCGCGTTTCCTCATCGGCACCGTTGCCGTTTTTGTCACGATTACAGCCGGCGCATTATTCCTCAACCTGCCGCTGAATCTTGCCGAAGTCAACTGGGGCTTGTTCATCGTCTCCCTGTTGATCGGCGTTACCATGCTTGCGATGATGGGACTCATCCTTGCCAGCATCACATTGATGATGGCGCAACATAATTTCTTCGTTGGTGAAGCCGTAGCGGGCGCGCTGTATCTCTTCAGCGGGGCGATCTTCCCGCTTGAGGTGTTGCCCGCGTGGCTCCGTCCCGTTGGCTTTGCGATGCCGATCGCGTACTGGCTCGAGTTGATGCGCCGCTCGCTCATCGGTGAGGTGGCGCAAGCCTTCCCCACATTGGCAAGATTTTCCAACCTTGACCTGCTCGGCATACTGATAGGGCTTACGGTTGTCTTTGGAATAATCTCGGTGTTGATCTTCCGCTGGTGCGATTACATCGCCCGCGAGCGCGGGATGATCGACCGCACGACAAATTACTAAACGAAGACTATAATCACCATCGAGAGTTCGTCTCTCGATGGTGATTCGATGAAAGACAGGAAACAGGACACCCTCCCTATTTACCTCGGTGAACTCAATGGGACTCTCCTCGGGGACTTCCGCCTCGCCGCCTCCGATTTCGGCTTGGTTGCCGTCGAGTGGGCGGATGCCCAACGTGAGTTTGACGCGTACCTGGCGCGACTCAGACGTCCCGTCGTGGAAGACGCGAAACGCATCAAGCCGTATGCGAAGGAGCTAACAGAATACATCGAAGGGAAACGCCACGCCTTCACCATCCCCGTAGATTGGACGTTGTTCACTCCCTTCCAACGCGAGGCATTGCAGGCTGTGTTCCGAATCCCGTATGGCGAAACTCGCACCTACGCCGAGATCGCCGAACAGATCGACCGCCCGCAAGCCTATCGCGCGGTGGGCGGCGCAAACGCTATGAACCCGATGCCATTGGTCATCCCGTGTCACCGCGTCATCGGCATGGACGGCAAACTTCACGGCTATGGCAGCGGACAGGGACTCAAGACCAAGGCATGGCTCTTGAAAATGGAAGGCGCGGTGATTGCCTAGTTTGAAGTGAGCAAGAAACGGGTTGGCAGAATCTAACCATCTGTATAGAATCGTCAACGTGTAATATTTCCCCAATCAACTTCATCGGAGTTCTGTCGTTCACATACCGTAAGGAGCAACATTGAATACCAAACACTGGCTCGTTTTTATCGCCCTTGGCGCGATCTGGAGTTCGTCGTTTCTGTGGATCAAGATAGGTGTGCAGGATATCGGTCCCATGGCGTTGACCGCGTTTCGCATGTTATTCGGCGCGGTCACGGCATTTGCCATCGGTGTTTATCAGAAGGTGAAATGGCCCCGCGACCTGCGGACATGGGTCATCTTCGGCATTCTCGGACCCGCCAGCCTCGCTATTCCGATCTTCTTCATCTCGTGGGGCGAACAAACCATCGATTCGGCTGTCGCGTCGGTGCTCAATGCAACGACCCCACTCTTTACAATTTTCATCGCGCACTTCCTGTTGCAGGACGACAAGATGTCCGTGCAAAAAGTGCTGGGCTTGTTGATCGGATTCGGAGGCGTCGTGGTTTTGATGAGCAAAGACCTGACCGCCGGCGCGCACAATTCAGTGATCGGGCAGGCGGCGGTCGTCCTCGCCTCGCTGTTTTACGCGGGAAGTGCTGTCTTCGCTCGTAAATTGACACAGAACATGCATGGCACGGTGCGCGGCGCGATGCCGCTTATTACATCCGCGATCTTCATGTGGGCGGTCGGTCCGCTTGTCGAACGACCATTTGTATTTCCGTCGCTGCCTATAACATGGGGCTCGATTTTATGGCTTGGCATCTTGGGCTCCGGTCTTGCGGTAATCATGCTCTGGTATCTAATTCACGAGATCGGGCCCACGCGCACATCGCTCGTTACATACCTCTTCCCCGTCGGCGGGGTGATCCTCGGCGTCGTCTTCCTCAACGAGCATCTTTCGTGGCAACTGGTCGCCGGTACGTTGTTGATCATTGTGAGCCTTATCGTGGTCAATTGGAAGAGCTCTCCAAAGCCCGCACTAGCCACAGTTGAAATATCCAATTCAAAAGCGCAACCGTGAGATGAAACAAGATTCTGAAAAATCGTATTTGGAGAAATACGAGTTCACCGTCCCGTTAATCCTGTTTGCGCTTTTCCTGGCGTTCACGCTTCCGGGCATTGCGTGGGGGGCGCCAAGTATATGGCATCCAGATGAGATCGTCGTCCGCGTCATCAAAGCCCTACAGGGCGAGTGGCGCTTTAGCGAGATCAACTTCGATTACCCGGATCTCCCACAATACACAATGTTCGGGCTGGGAAAGATCATCCTTGCGTTCGGAGGCGATATTCAGGAAATCCTCGTCGCTTCACGCGTTCTCTCTGCGATAATCGGAGGTTTGATCGTTGTCATCTGTTACTTTATCGCTCGCCGCGTGGGTGCACGTATCCAAACGGCAGGCTTGGCAGGACTGCTGCTTATTTGCGTCAGCCCGCTCTCTCACAACGCCCGCTTCGCGCACAACGATATGTACGTCGTGTTCTTCACGATGCTTGTTACACTGTTTCTAGTTCGGTACAATCAAACAAGGCAGAGAGGCTGGCTGTACGCTTCGTTTGTCGCGGTGGGAATGGCGGCTTCGAGTAAGTACACCGGCGGGAGCATGCTGCTCGCGGTCTTGTTGACGTATTTGATTTTGCAACGGCGGACTATCAAATCGGATTGGTTCCGCATCGGGGAAACGCTGTTCATTGGCGGAGCGCTCACATACTTGGGTTATGCGCTCGGCACACCCAAGGCGCTGACGTGGATGGCATATTATTTCAAGAGAGTATTCACCGCGTTGAATTGGCAGGTCAACTACGGCAGGAACCCCGATAGCATCCGCGGGATCATCGGGCAATATTCGGTGTTGCAGGACGGGCTGGGAACCGCGCTCTTTCTCCTGTTTGTAGGTGCATTCCTTTGGGCGTGTTACTTGGTCGTGCGATCCATTCAGAACCGTTCACTAAATGCCGAGGCAAAAGCAGGCGGGCTTGCTCTTTTGTTGTTGGCGGTCATCGTGACCGACCTGCCCATTATGATTTCGTACAATTATCAACTCAGGTATTTTCTTCCGATCATGCCGCCGCTGGCGATCATAGCCGCTTTTTTTGTGGAAGAACTCTATGGCATGGCGAAGAAATTCAATCCAAGTGCGCTCCCTGCGGCGTTGACAATCGGTGTTTCTGTTATTGTCCTCTATTCATTTGCGCGGTTGGCGAGTATCATGCTGCTTTTCATGAACGACGCACGCATTCCAGCCACGCAATTTATGCTTACTTTGCCTGTCGGTGCTTCGCTCGAACACACGAATTATCCACCCGCTTACCCTGAAGATTATTTTTCGCGCGAACATAACTATCCGCTGTATATTACCAAAGGCGCAACGGATGTTGTCCCGACAGACAAACCCTACGAATTCAATAAAGCCGAAGAAGGCCTGCTCGACCGCGGCACCGATTACCTGATCGTGGATAACTTTACTGCAGACAGATTGAAAGACCCGTATGTGTGTGAACAAGTCCCACTGGAGTGTGAATTCTTTGCACAACTTGAAGCCGGGGAAACAGAACACTATAGACTGATCGCGGAATTCAATTACACTCTGCCGCCATACCTGCCTCAGATTCGAGTCCTGTTCGCCAACCCTACCATCCGCATCTACGAACGGATCAGATGAGCGAATTCCGGACCGGCTTCGTAGCGATCATCGGCAGACCGAATGTGGGCAAATCAACGCTGGTCAACGCGCTGCTCCGGCAGAAGATCGCGGCGGTCTCGCCGAAACCGCAGACCACGCGCAAACGCCAATTGGGGATTCTAACCGGCGAAGCGTATCAACTTATTTTTGTGGATACCCCCGGCATCCACAAGCCGCGGCACAAACTTGGGGAATTTTTGAATCGCGAAGCCGAAGAATCGCTGGAAGGCATGGATGTGATCCTCTGGCTGGTGGATTCGTCCGCCAAACCGACGGAGGAAGATCAGCAGATCGCCGGTCTCCTCCACCAACTCCCGCGTCGGACTCAACTTGTGCTTGCCGCGAACAAGCACGACCGCTTCCCCGCCGGGGAGTCGAGTCCGCATCTTGAGGCGTATCAGGTGTCCCTGAGGAGAGAGGCGCACGTTATCTCGATCTCGGCGGCGAGAAATCAGAATCTGGATCAGTTAATCGAGTTGCTAGTTTCGTTGAGTCCGTCTCGACCTCCCGAGTTTGACGAGGAGCAGGTGACGGATTCCTACGAGCGCGACATCGCCGCGGATTTGATCCGCGAGGCATGTTTGCACAAATTGCGCGAGGAGGTGCCGCACGGCGTGGGCGTTCGGATCGACGAATTCAAAGAACGCGAAAATGGGATGTTGTATATAGGTGCGACAGTTTTTGTGGAACGCGAGTCGCAAAAGGGAATTGTGATCGGCGAAGGCGGGAAAATGCTGAAAGCGATTGGGAGTTCGGCGCGCAAAGAGATCGAAGAGATGGGCGGAAAAAAAGTTTTCCTTGAGTTGCGTGCGAAGGTGTTGAAAGATTGGCGCAATCATGAGAATGCAATGCAACGATTGGGGTATAGGATGGGAAAGAAAAAACGTAAATGATTTGAAAAAGATTATGATTTTGTTTTCAATCCCATCTCATGAATCATGTGCAACAGAGCTTCTGCGTTTCCAATAGTATCATCCAGCGGATGGTGGGTATGAGTCGTTTTCCGCAAATGCTTGAAGTTCAACGATGTGTCTTTCATCAGACCTTTGTATAACGATCCAAGATTCGTTGAACTGTGTCCAAAGGGATTGTTCCCAAGAAAATGATGGAAATAATAGTTGATAAATTGCCAGTCGAAGCCGTTGTTATCCGAGATAAACAAAGGCTTGCCCTTTGAAACTGTCTTGATCCAGTTGTCAAATTCCTGCATCACCTTCTGGGGAGCATCAAATTGCAATGTCTGTCCTCTTGTAAAACCACTGACCGCGAGACGTTCGGGAATCCATTGCTCGCTTATAGGACGCAACTGCCCATAAAATTTCTTATCCAACGCGCTGTCAACAACAACTGCTCCGAAGCAGATCATCGAAAAATCGGCAGGGATCGATCCATCGGACTCCACATCAACCATTATATAAGTCATTTGCCTCTCCCTCTTTTCATTTCCCCTTCAACGGCTTGAACCCCTCACCCAGCACCTCGTGGGCCGCGCCGATGACCATGAACGCGGCTGGATCACATTCATTGACGATGGCTTTGAGCGTGGACACTTCTGCGCGCGTGATAACGCAATACAACACTGGACGCGCTTCACCTGTGTACGCGCCCGCGCCTTCGAGGATGGTCACGCCGCGCTGAAGTTCTTCGAGGACGCGATGAGAAATTGAATCTGACTCTGAGGTAACGATCATCGCCGTGCGGACCGTGCCGCCGCCTTCGAGAGTCGTTTCCGCGACCAGACCGCTCACGTACAGAGCGATCATCGCGTAGAGGGCTTGCTTCCAGCCGAATACAAACCCCGCGCCGAGAATGACCGCCGAATCGACGAACAGATAACTTTGCGTGATGGGAATCCCGCGCCAGTTGTTGAGGATGCGCGCGAGGATGTCCGAGCCGCCGCTGGTGCCGCGCGCGCGGTAGACCAACCCGTAGCCAATGCCACTGACGATGGCGCCGTAGAGCGTGTTGAGAAAAATGTCTCCCTGCAGATCGTCAATGAGCGCGGTAGCCGCGCCGTCTGGTGAAAATAGAGGCGTGCGCACAAGCAGGTCGGTGAAAGTGGAATAGGTGAAGATGGCAACCGCCGTTCGCAGGGCAAAGCGACGTCCGCCGAGGAAACGCCAGCCTAAAATGAACAGCGGGATGTTGCCAATGAGAATCATCAAGCCGATGGGCCAGCCCGTGAAATGGTTGATAAGCTGGGAGATTCCGCTCACGCCGCCCGAAGCGAGGTCCGCGGGGACGAAGAAGGTACGGAGCGAGAACGCCTGAATGAACGCGGCGAGAATGATCAGCACGTAATCGCGGAGATTGGGGAGGTATTTTTTCATTTCTTGTTTATTCTGTGGTCTAGTAGGGCCGTTGGTTGAGTAGCGCCGAAGGCGTCTATCGAAACCAAGTCCGTATCGAGACCAAGACGCCGTAAAGAATCCCTTGTTACAAGTTTCCTCTTGAACGCTGCTGACTCGATACGTTCCGCGAACTGCACGCGGGACTACTCGACCAGCGGAACAACAATTAAACGATTTCCACCCCCGCCGATTTTTCGATCACGCCCACTACGGCGGAGTTATCGAGTTCGCCCATGCCAGCATCGATCATCTGCTGAAACAGTTTCGTGTTCTCGACAGTTGATGAAATGGGAATATCGTATTCTTTCGCGGTTTCTTTGATGATTCGCAGATCTTTCAATTGCATGTGCGCTTTGAAGCCGGGGTTGCGATTGCCCTCGAATAAACGCGGCGGTTTGACATCGAGCGTCCAGCATTGCGCCGCGCCGCCCTTGATCGCGTCCACGACCTTTTTCGGTTCAACGCCTGCCTTCTTTGCAAAGACCAGAAGTTCGCCCATCGCGACCATCTGCGCAGCAACCATGATCTGGTTGGCGGCTTTCGCCACCTGACCCGCACCCGCATCACCGACGTGTGTGACTGTCTTGCCCGTCGCGAGAAATACCGGCATGACACGTTCCAGCGCGGACGCATCGCCGCCGACCATGATGGTTAATGTGCCGTTGCGCGCGCCGACGTCCCCGCCTGAAACCGGCGCGTCGAGCGCGAACACGTTTTTCTCCTTCAATTTTTCGGCGATCGTGCGCGCAGACGCAGGCTTGATAGTCGAGTTATCAACGTAGATCAACCTCTCGTGTGCGCCCTCGACAATTCCTTTTTTGCCAAGGACGACCTTTTCGACATCGGGTGTATCCGGCAGGTTGGTGAAGACCACGTCCACTTGTGCGGCGACTTCCTGTGGCGAGTTCCCAGCAGTTGCGCCCTCCGCGACGAGTTCATCCACCGCTTCGCGCGAACGGTTGTGCACGTATAGCGGAAACCCTGCCCTGAGGATATTCCGCGCAATGGATTTGCCCATCAACCCCAATCCGATGTATCCGACTTTGAGCATGGTTGTCTCCTGAATGTTATGGAGATTATAAACCCCGTTTCAATAAACACAACCGTAGGGGCGGACAGCCGTCCGCGCTTACAAAATTACATCCATCTCCACGTCGTTCCGTCTTTGCTATCTTCGATGGTCACGCCCATCTCTTTGAGCTGGTCACGAATCTCATCTGAACGGGCCCATTGTTTTTGCTTGCGGGCTTCATTGCGTTCCGCGATCAACGCGTTGACCTGCGCTTCCATCTCGCTTGAACCAGTCTTCTCTTTGAGTTGTAAACCAAACACGCCAGTAAGTTCGCGCAGAGTTTTTTGCGCGGGCGCGAGTTGATCGTCCGTGGCGCCGTTGTCGCGGGCAGTGTTGATGGCTTTGACAAGTTCATACAACGCGGCGAGCGCGAGCGGGGAATTGAAATCGTCGTCCATCGCGTTGGTGAAGGCTTGCTTGGTGGATTCCGCCTGCGTGACGAGTTCGGCGGCGGTGCCGGGCGGCAGTCCCTTTGACGAGGGCGAGGCAGGCCGCAATGCGGACTTGAGGCGGTCCAGCGATTTTTCCGCGGCGTCCTGAGTCTCATCATTGAAGATCAACGGCGCGCGATAGTATCCCGTCAACACAAGCATCCGCATCACGTCGGCTGAACGCGTCTTTAAAAAATCATTGATGCTGATAATGTTGCCCAGCGATTTGGACATCTTCTCGCCGCCGAGCTGCAACATGCCGTTGTGGATCCAATAGCGCGCAAATTGCCTGCCCGTGTAGGACTCGGTTTGTGCGATTTCGTTTTCGTGGTGCGGAAAGATGAGGTCGTTGCCGCCGCCGTGAATATCTATTTGTTCGCCGAGTTCGGCGAGGTTCATCGCGGAGCATTCGATGTGCCAGCCGGGGCGACCTTTGCCCCAGGGGCTGTCCCACGAGATTTCGCCCGGTTTCGCGGCTTTCCAAAGGGCGAAATCCATCGGGTGTTGTTTCATTTCACCGACTTCGACGCGTGCGCCGGCTTGCATATCCTCCAACTTGCGACCGGAGAGTTTGCCGTAGTCTGTGTCACTGACCACGCGGAAGTACACATCGCCGTTTGACGCGGCGTAAGCGTGTTCTTTTTCGATGAGCCCTTCGATGAACTGGATGATGAGCGGCATGGTCTTGCTCACCTGCGGATTTGACGTGGCGGGAAGAACGTTGAGATCGGCGAGATTTCTTGCGTAATCCTCGATGTAGCGTTGAGAGAGTTGTAGAGGGTCTTCATTGAGTTGTTTGGCGCGGTTGATGATCTTGTCGTCCACGTCGGTGTAATTCATCACGTGCTTAACGTTGTACCCGCGATACTCAAGGTAGCGGCGAACGATATCGAACACGATGGCAGACATGGCATGGCCGACATGCGCGTCGTTGTACACCGTCACGCCGCAGACGTACATCTTGACGGTATTCGGTTCGAGGGTCTGGAACTCTTCTTTTTTTCGAGCGAGGGTGTTGTAGAGACGGATCATAATTGCCCTGATTTTGTCCGCAGATTATTTTTTCTTGCGACCATTCTCCTCTTCCACGCGCGCGAATATCATGCGCCCCGCGGCGGTTTGAAGAACCTTGGTAACGACCACTTCCTTGTATTCACCGATGTACTCGTGACCGTTCTCCACCACCACCATCGTGCCGTCGTCCATGTAGCCTACCCCCTGACCAAGTTCCTTGCCCTCTTGAAAGATATTGATCGTCATGCGTTCGCTGGGAAGCACCACGGATTTGACCGCGTTCGCCAATTCGTTGATGTTGAGGATGGTCACGCCCTGCAGTTCGGCGATACGGTTCAAGTTGTAATCGTTGGTGAGGATCGGGCACTTCAATTGTTTGGCGAGGACGACCAGTTTATCGTCTACCTCGCGTACACCCTCCGCGTTGATGTCGCTGATGCGCACGAGGATGTTCGGCAGTTTCTGCAGTTCAGCCAGCACTTCCATGCCGCGTCGTCCGCGCTGACGACGCAAACCGTCCGGGGAGTCCGCGATGTACTGCAACTCGTTCAACACAAAGCGCGGGATGAGAAGCGTGCCCGGCAGGAATCCCGTTTTGGCAATGTCTGCCACACGCCCATCAATGATGACGCTTGTATCAAGTAAGATAGTGCGGTTGAGGTTTGTCCATGAGGACGACGCGCCGCTTTCGCCGCCGCGTCCGCTCAGCGTGCTGAGCAAACCCATGATGTCTCCCTGCCGCATGACGAATAACGAAATGCCAAGCCATGAGAACGCGATCACCGCCACAAAGGGGAGGATCTGACCGAAGGGGTGAGGCAGGAGTGAAAGCGGGAAGGAAAGCAAGGCTGCGGTAAGCAAACCGACAACCATGCCGATCAACCCGGCGAAAAGCGTTTCGGCAGAAAGCCTCCCGAGCCGGGCGCGGACTGCGCGGGCAGGGCGCGTGGTGACATAGGGCGTTAGCACCAGCCCAGTGAGCGCGCCTAGCAAACCAATGATGGCCGCATAACGTATTGATTCTGCAAAGTTGGCGCCTCCCAAGCTATACCCCCATGCGCCTGCGATAATTCCGACAAAGAGCATGCCAATAATACGAAGAATAAACTCGACACTGACACTCATAATAACTCCTTTTAACGTGCAAACAATAATGAATAATGTCCGTATGATAGCATGGCAAATGAGACAAGTCAATTGTATAAACGGATGCTCAAGTAAAATGGTTATAATGGATGAATGCATCATTCGAAGTTCTAACCTGATGCTAACCTTCGACAATGACTCTCGCTGATACGTTGAAGCGCCCTTTGCGCGACCTGCGGATTTCCGTCACCGACCGGTGCAACTTCCGTTGCGTCTATTGTATGCCGAAGGAGATCTTCGGTCCCGATTACGAGTACCTGCGCCGCGATCAGATCCTCACCTTCGAGGAGATCACTCGGCTGGCGGGCCTCTTCGTCGCGCATGGCGTACGGAAGATTCGACTCACGGGCGGCGAGCCGTTGGTCCGCAAGGACTTGCACATCCTCGTGAGGATGCTATCTGAGATTCCTGACCTTGATCTGACTCTCACAACGAACGGCGCGTTGCTCGCAAATCAGGCGCAAGAGTTGAAAGACGCCGGCTTGAATCGCGTCAGCGTGAGTTTGGATTCGCTGGACGATGAAATCTTCAAAGCGCTGAACGATGCAGACTTTCCAGTGGCGAAAGTGCTCGAAGGTATGGAAGCCGCCGCACAGGTCGGGCTGGAACCGATCAAGGTCAACATGGTGGTCAAACGCGGCGTGAACGAATCCAGCATTTTGCCGATGGCGCGTTACTTCCGCGACAAGGGCTACATCCTGCGCTTCATCGAATATATGGATGTCGGTCACACGAACGGCTGGCGCATGGACGATGTTGTTCCGTCGGCAGAGATAATTCGAATCATCAGCGCCGAGATGCCGCTCGAACCCGCTGACCCGAACTATCGCGGTGAGGTTGCCGAACGCTGGCGTTACAAAGATGGAAGCGGCGAGGTCGGAGTTATCTCCTCGGTCACACAGGCTTTTTGCCGCGATTGCAATCGCGCGCGCATCTCCGCCGAAGGGAAGCTGTACACCTGCCTGTTTGCCATCAAAGGGCACGATCTGAAATCCCTGCTTCGAAGCGGCGCATCGGATGATGACATCTCGCAAACGATCGCGCGCATTTGGGGTAAACGCACCGACCGCTACTCCGAACTTCGCTCAGAAAATACGATTGACTTGCCAAAAGTGGAAATGTCGCACATCGGCGGATAGTGTCATTGCGAGGAGGGTCGAGTAGTGCGAAGCACGTATCGAGACCCGACGAAGCAATCTCCAAAATAATAGGGGATTGCCACGCTCGCCAGAAAGCGGCTCGCTCGCAATGACACATGACATTTGGAGTCTTCATGCCTTCAAACGGAATCAAAGCCATCTTCTTCGACCTCGACGGCACATTACGTCACAACGTGCCGGGCGGAGGTGAAATTTTTTCAGAACACGTGCGCTCGCTGGGGTTCGAATTCAGCGAGGACGACTACCTACGCGGTATGCGCTGGGAGTTCATGTATTGGGCAAACTCATCGGATCTGATCGAAGACCTCGGAAAGCATGAGGGTGAAAACGAAGAGTTCTGGCTCAACTACAGCCGGCGTCGTCTCGTTGCGCTGGGCATCCCTCCCCGAAAATCAAAGAGCCTCGCGCCAAAAGTGTCCGCGTATATGCGCGAGTTTTATACGCCCAAAAGCATCGTGCCGGATGACGCGCAGAAAGCCCTGCGTGAACTGAAACAGCACGAGTATGTCATGGCGGTCATCTCGAATCGCGACAAGCCGTTCGGAGACGAACTCGCGTCGCACGGCATCGCAGAGTATTTCGCTTTCTCGCTCGCCGGCGGCGAAGTGGACGCGTATAAACCCGAGCCTGAGATCTTCTACCATGCGCTCAAACGAGCGGATATTCGGGCGGAGGAAACGATTTACGTGGGGGATAATTATTACGCGGACGTGGTCGGTTCGCGTCGCGCGGGACTTCGACCCGTGCTCTATGACCCCAGCGGATTCTTCCCCGAAGCGGATTGCACGGTCATCAGGTCGTTCGACGAGTTGATACCGGCAATTGGTGAATTGTAGGGGCACGACGCCGCGCCCTACAGAATTATTTATCTGCGATCAATTCCTTCAACGCGATCCCCAACCGTGTGATCCCTTCACGGATCGTCTCCGGCGAAGAATAAGAAAAATTGAGGCGCAAAGTGTTTCTTCCTCCGCCAGTGGGGTGGAACGCTTCGCCCGGCACAAAAGCCACCTTCTTCTTGACCGCGCGCTTGAGCACCTCCGAGGAATCCATGCCTTCGGGCAGAATGCCCCACAAGAACATGCCTCCTTGAGGCTTTCTCCACGTTACGCCGGCAGGGAACATCTCTTCCATCATCTCGATCATCATATCGCGCCTTTCTTTATAAGTGGCGCGAATCTTCTTGACGTGCTCATTGAGAAATCCGCCTTTTGCCACCTCGAATGCAACATATTGATTGAACGACGATGTGTGCAGGTCGGCTGCTTGTTTGGTCATCACCAGTTTTTGGATCACCTCCGGCGGCGCGATGACCCATCCCAGCCGCAAGCCCGGCGCCAGCAATTTCGAGAAGGTGCTCAGGTAAATCACATTGCCGCTGTAATGCACGCCGTTCGGACCTCGATACTCGCTGTCCAACGCAACAACAGGAGGGAGATGCTCTCCTTCATAGCGTAATTGACCATACGGGTCGTCCTCGATGATCGGTACGCCGCGCCGGTCGGCGATCTCTACCAATTGCCTGCGCCGTTCAAGGCTGAGAGTCGAGCCGCTCGGGTTTTGGAAATTTGGAAGGATGTAGATGAACTTGGGTCCGATGCGCAGCGCCGCTTCCAATTCGTCCACGATCATCCCATGCTCGTCCGCGCGGACGGGTATATATTGCGCGCCATATGCGTTCCACGCCTGAATCGCGCCGAGATACGTCGGCGATTCGACCACGATGTAATCGCCGCGGTTGATGAACAATCGCCCGATGAAATCCAGCGCCTGCTGCGATCCCGCTGTGATAAGAATATTTTCCGCCGCCACCTCCACGCTAAAACGCGACGTATGACGCGCGATCATTTCGCGCAGCGGGCGATAGCCTTCGGTGGGACCGTACTGAAGCGATTGGGTGCCGAAATGTTCGAGCACGTAGTTGCTGGCTTCGCGAAACTGCTCGACCGGGAATACCTCCGGCGCAGGCAAGCCGCCGGCGAACGAGATCACGTCCGGCTGTTCGGTCAATTTGAGAAGTTCTCGGATGACCGAACTCCCCATCCGCTGGATGCGATGCGCGTACCGGTATGACCAGGGTGTTTCCATTCAGGCTCCTTTAGGAGGCGGTTTGCCTTGAAATAAAAAAGCCCGGCGGGTACGCGTGTACCCGTCAGGCTCTGACGTAAGCCGACGTACGGATGACCCGCAAGAGACATGTTCGGGCTCGGATCATATTGACCCCATCTTAGCACGGTTCTCCCCTCCGGGTAATGGACAAATGTATATTCCGACGCTGACGGGCGACATAATTTTCTCAACTTTCGAGTGGGTTAAAATGGGGCAATGTCCCGAGCCTTCCGCCTGCCCTCCGGCCTTCTCCCCTTCCAGCAGGGGGGCCTCGACTCGCTATGCGGCTTGTACAGCATCATCAACGCAGAGCGCATCATCAACCACTCCTCCGACGAGGAGACCCAGCAGCTATTCGACGACCTGATCCACTACCTTTCGCGGCGCCGGCTGTTGAGCAAACTTCTGATCGGCGGCATCATCCACAAGCAAATGCTGTTGATTCTCGAAAAGGTCGTCGGCAAGCAAAGAATCGCCGATGTGGAAATCCCCTGGCGAGGCGTCCCCAACCCGGACCTGACCACCTTTTGGAAATCCATGCAGATGTTCCTCGACGGCACGCCCGGGCGCGCCATCATCCTCGGTTTGCAGGGTTTTCACGACCATTGGACAGTGATCGAAGCCATCACCAATCGCTCCATCTTGTTGTACGATTCGTCGAAGATCAAACGCCTGCCGCGCTCACAATGCACCACCGTCTACGCGACGGGTGCGCGCAAGCACTTACTCCTGCCTGCGCAGACGTATTTCCTCTCGAACGAGACCAAAGATGAGGATGAATATGAATGAATTGGCTATCGAGGAGTATTGCTACCTCACCACGACAGGCAGAGTGACCGGCAAACCGCATGAGATCGAGATCTGGTTCGCGCGGAAAGGCAATATGCTCTATCTCCTCTCCGGCGGCGGACACAAATCGGATTGGGTGAAGAACCTGACCAAGAATCCCAACATCACAGTACGGATCGCGGAGCGCACGTTCAACGCGACGGGACGGCTGGTGCAACAAGCGGAGGAGGAATCATCCGCCCGGGCGATGCTCGCCGATAAGTACAGCGAACGCGAATCGGATGGCTCGCTCAGCAAGTGGGCACGGACAGCATTGGTTGTTGCGGTTGATCTGAAAGGTAACTAACACGCAAAATGCTGATGAAAACGGGCGTGCTATAATCCGGGCGAGTGAAGCCGATGCCCGATCCCAAAATCTTTTTTGAAACCGAACATGTGAAAATCATCAACGACGATGTCATCACCACCGACCGCGTGGATGACGCGGGCATTGACCTGATCGTTACCTCGCCGCCATACAACGTGGATATTGCCTACAACTCACACAAGGACGACATTTCGTACGCGGAATATCTCGAGTTCAGCCAAAAGTGGATGGTGCGTTGCTATCACTGGCTCAAAGAAGATGGGCGATTTTGCTTGAACATCCCTTTGGATAAGAACAAGGGCGGACAACAAAGCGTGGGCGCGGACCTGACGACGATTGCAAAACAGATCGGCTTCGGCTACCACTCCACCATTATCTGGAATGAGGGGAACATTTCTCGGCGCACTGCGTGGGGTTCGTGGATGAGCGCAGGCGCGCCGTTCGTCATCGCCCCAGTGGAATTGATCGTGGTGCTGTACAAAAAGAAATGGAAGAAGACCAGCGGGAGCAAAGTCTCGGACGTGACTCGCGACGAATTTATGGAGTGGACCAACGGCGTGTGGACCTTCAACGGCGAGAGCAAGAAGAAGGTCGGGCATCCCGCGCCATTCCCCATCGAGTTGCCGCGGCGGTGTATCAAACTGTTCAGTTTTGTCGGCGATACCATCCTAGACCCGTTCAGTGGAAGCGGCTCGACCCTCATCGCGGCTGCAACAAACGGACGCAAAGGCATCGGCATCGAAGTGGATGCAAAGTATTGCGAACTCTCACTCAAACGCTTTACCGCTTCAAACTCGGCGCTGCAACAATCGTTTGCGGAGAAGGAATAAAAGGAGGCTGTCATGGATCTTTCCATCGTGTTCCCGATGTTCTGGGGCAGGGAAAAGAAAGAGATCGTCAAAGAGGGCGATTATTTTTACGACCACCCCACCGCGCTCGACGACGAAGGAACGATCCCGGCGTGTTCTTTCAGGATGACTTCGTGACGCGCGTGACCCACGCCTGTACCATTTTGGCAACTGACTACCTGACCAAGAACGAACCGGAGAACGCGCGCGAGTCATTGAATAACATTTACCACGCCTATTATCTGGCGAAACCGAAAACGGATCCGTTCCAGTCGTTCATCGCGTTCCAAAAGAAGTGGGAGGAGATGATGGGGATCATCGGCGAGAAACGCGCCGAAGTGCAGAAGAGGGTTTTCGGCAAGTAGGAGATTCGCTAATGAAAAAAAACTGGTGGAAGGAAAGCGTTGTATATCAAATTTACCCGCGCAGTTTCAACGACAGCAACGGCGATGGAATCGGCGACCTGCGCGGCATCATCCAGAAACTCGATTATCTGAAGGAACTCGGTGTGGCGGTGGTGTGGCTCTCGCCGGTGTACAAATCGCCCAACGACGACAACGGCTACGACGTCAGCGACTATCGCGACATTATGGACGAGTTCGGCACGCTGGCCGATTGGGAGGAAATGCTCGACGGCATGCACAAGCGCGGAATCAAATTGCTGATGGACTTGGTGGTGAACCACACCTCCGATGAACATGCATGGTTCAAAGAGTCTCGCAAATCGAAAGATAACCCGTATCGTGATTATTACATCTGGCGTCCGCCGAAAAACGGGACTGAGCCAAACAACTGGGTGTCGTTCTTCAGCGGCTCGGCATGGCAATACGATGAAGCGACCGGCGATTACTACCTGCACCTCTTCACCAAAAAACAACCGGACTTGAATTGGGAGAATCCCAAAGTCCGCGAGGAAGTGTACGCGCTGATGGAGTGGTGGCTCAAAAAAGGCATAGACGGCTTCCGCATGGACGTGATCAACCTGATCTCGAAAGCGCCGGGTTTGCCAGATGCACCCGCTGTGAACAACGACCGCTATCAATTCGGGGGGAAGTATTTCGCGAACGGTCCGCGCCTGATGGAATTCCTCACCGAAATGAAAGAGCGCGTGCTCTCGAAGTACGACACTCTCACCGTCGGCGAGACCCCGTTCGTTTCCCCAGAGGACGCGGTGAGGATCGCCAACGAAGCAACCGGCGCGCTGAGTATGGTCTTCCAATTCGAGCATATGAGTCTGGATTCAAACACGCGCGAAGACTCGCGCTGGAGCGTCAAGCCCCTGAAGTTGACCGACATGAAGTCGGTGATGACGCGCTGGCAAAAAGGACTCGAGGGGCGCGCGTGGAACAGCATCTATCTTGCGAATCACGACCAGCCTCGGGCTGTCTCGCGCTTTGGGAACGATTCGCACTTCCGCGTCGAATCCGCCAAGATGCTCGCCACGTTCACACATCTCCTGCAAGGGACTCCGTATATCTATCAGGGCGAAGAGATCGGCATGACAAACGTTGCTTTCGATTCGATTGACGATTACCGCGATGTGGAAATTTTGAACATGTACCGCGAGCAGGTGACCGAACGTGGCAGGGATGCCAAGGAAATCCTCAAACTCATCCACGCCAAGGGACGCGACAACGCCCGCACGCCCGTGCAATGGAGCGCCGATGCAAATGCAGGCTTCACGACCGGCACGCCGTGGATTCAAGTCAACCCGAACTATAAAGATATCAACGCCGCGCAGGCGTTGGCAGACCCGAATTCAATTTTCCATTACTACAAAAAACTGATTCAACTGCGGAAGGAGAATCCCGTCTTCGTCTACGGCGCGTATGATTTGATTCTCGACGATCACGAGGAAATCTACGCCTTCACCCGCACACTGGACTCAGATCGCTTGCTGGTGATTTTGAATTTCAGCGGGAATACCCCAGTTTTCGAATTGCCTAAAAATATTTCATTCACGAGTCATGAATTGGTCATCAGCAACTACAAAGTGGATGACGATGATATTCGGCGCATCGGGCTTCGTCCGTATGAGTCGCGGGTGTATCGTCTATATTGATTGAAAACTCTAACAAAATTCATATACTGGACATGCGTTCTAAATATTGACTCGCGAGCGCGACAGTGCTAAACTGCCGCGCGTCGCTATATCTGGGGGAGATTGCACGCCAATCCCCTACTAATAGCGTTGAATAAGTGTCTTTGGCGTGCAAAGGAAATCACCCTATGAGCAAGAAAAATGTCTGGATCGTCCCGCATAAAGATGGATGGGCTGTCAAGCGGGAAGGGACGCAACGAAGTACTGTTGTGACTCCCACAAAAGAGAAAGCCGTAAAGATCGGGAATAAAATCGGCAAGAAAGACGGTGTGGATGTGATTACTCAGCGCAAGGACGGCGTGATACAAAGCCACGATAGTCACGGAAACGACCCAAACCCACCGAAAGACAAAGAGCATTAGCAGATAGAGGTCAAAATGGCTAAATGGGCTGATTACTGTATATCTGCTGTGCGCTACAATTCTGAGCATACACATATTGTAAAAACAAGAGTGCATGCAGATAGTGGCGACTCCATTGGAGCGGCTAATGAATGGACGCGTGCCGAGGTTGTGGATGCCATCGGGCGTGGTAAAACATTCGTAACTATTACTCGCAATTCTGATGGAAAATGGAGTAAAGGTGAAGATGTTCGCATTGTTACTGTCAATGGCACGAAGTACATTCGTACTGATGCCAACAGTAAAGCATCGGATAACTTAGGGAATCTCCCTGAGTTTTAGAGATGCAAAGCCCTTGAAGTAACGCCGACTTCGAGGGCTTTCTCATATTACCCCAACAACGCCTTTTCAAACTTCTCTTTCGCTGACCGCCATTCGCGCTCGTTCTATTGCAAAGATGTCAAGAACTCCTCAATCAGATTATTCAAATTCTCTTTGGCTTGGGCATAAATACTTTTCTCTCTTTCAGAAATTACTCGATTGTGCATAACACAATTCCTCACGGTTTCTATTGGCTCAAGAGATGCCTTCAAGCTTAGTATAAAGTCTGCATATTCTTCCTTTTCTATCGGTGAATGGGCGAGGTAGTCTTGAAATGCTTGAAAGTCAGCAGCTTGACTTATTAGACGAATAATACTCTCTATATTCCCGACAGGTTTTTTCTCGTTCAAATTTCTATATTGGCTAAATGTAAGATAAAAGAATTCGTTTTCGAATCTCGCTTGCATTTGTGATACCTGCGGAGTTTCCATAGGCTTGACATTTACACTTTTTAAGAGATTATAAAAATCCTCCTCAAAGGTCTCAATAAAAATAATCGAAAACACTTCACGCAGCTTCATCTCGATATTAAAAATTTCTCGCGCATAGCGAGCATTTTCATCATACAACTCACCGTCGAAGAATTTAACGATATGAACAATTCCATCTTCCGCCGCGTCGGAAATGTTGCTACTAAAACCACTAATTATCGCTGGAATTTCCTCAGATTCGCCATCGAATAGTTCAAAATCTATCGAAATACCTGAAATACTTTGTCCAACTTCGGCAGATAAATTTTTAGTGTAGCGTACTTTCAACATTTTCAATAAAGCAGCATCATCGGGTACCTCAAAGTAGACATTTTCTATAGCCTCCTTAATTTTTTGCTTGAGCAAGTTCATCAAATCTAATCCTATTTGATGAACAATGATGTAATCTGCCTGTAAAGCCTTGTTCATAAAAGTTTCCTCAATCTGCAAGCGCCTTTTCAAATTTCTCTTTCGCAGATTGCCACTCGCGTTCGGCTTCTTCGCGCAAGGCGCGGGCTTGGGCTTGTCTGTGTTTTACTTCACCGACTATTTTTTCCTGAACAGATAATTCATTTGGAATTGGAACAAGCAACTCCGTAACATCTTCGTTCGCCAAACGCGGGTGCGTATTACCTGTCATCATGTGCGCAGTTTGAGTAAGGATAAGAGACGAGCGCAAAACAGTCGCCAAATAATCTGGTAAAACCTTTACGGTTGATTTTCCAAGCCGTAAAACATGAAACTCAGTCGAACACGTTGCGCTAATCTCAGCGCGATAAACCTTGTTTAGATATGGTCGTAAACGAGCAAACAAAACATCGTTTTCGATAAACTCAAAACATTGTCCTTCTGCTTCGTCTTCAAATGTTTCGACAAGCACGCCAGTGTTGCTTTGAACATTCGCCAAACCAAAATATCTCTTATCTTCGCTTACTTGATCGGCATCGCGGATGAAATCAACAATGTCTACCAAGCGCTTGATTTGTATGCCTTTGGGTTTGCTCTGCATAGTGCGAATGACAGCCATCCGTTCGGGGTGAAAATAATCGGCATTGATTCGTTGTGTGTTTCCGAGTTGGTTCATTCTCACTGCGTAGACATTTCGTTTATCTTTAACAGGCTCATTCAAGCCAAGTTCCTTCAAAAGATAATTGTCAATCCCTTTAAGCAATTCTTCTGCCTGACTCAACTTTGCCCGCCGCGCCGCGCGTGCGGATTCCATCTCCGCGACGAGGGCGCGTTGAGTGTCGAGCGGTGGAAGAGGGATAACAAAAGATTTAAATTCTTCTTTGTTGATATTAGGCTGTCCCGCTGGTCTTTGCATCGAATTTACCCAAGCCGCGTACCTCAATGTCTTTGTGTAAAAGTAAACATATTTTGGCAGAGCTTTTGCCTTATCGAAACGAAAACGAATACAGTAACCAGCAAAAATAGCTTTCCCCAAATCCTTTGTATAGATAAAAGTCTTTCCCGCTGTTGCTCCGCTTCTAGCGAACAAAACATCTTCATCTTCAAGCAGGAACTTTTCATCAATAACTTCGGCAGTTACAAATTCGTGATTAGGCTCGATCCCGTCCTCCCCATAATCTGTAATACGAATATATTTCACATCTTCTGGCGATGACATAGGAACTGCTCTTTCAGCCGCGCCATAATCGGGCTCTTGAAGGACAAGGACGCCAAGCGAATCTTTGTTTTCGGTTTGGATTTCTTGATGACCACCATGAAAAATAAACTTGGGGTCAATTCTTGCAGTTACTTCGCCCCGCCGCACCGCGAAGCAGTTCGGCGTGCTGTGCGCGGGGCTCAGGCGAAAAAAGGTTCTGGGTTCTCCGTGAACTTTCGATATTCAGCAATTAAACCCGTTTCGGGTAGAACCTGCCTGTGCATTTCGATCCAGTTTTCGGGGTTGAGAGAATCGCGTTCGTAAATAAACTCCATATCGAATAGGTCGCAACGTACAACTTCGATCTTCGAGTCGCCCGTTATCTTGCTGCTCAAAGTTTTGAAAGTCTTGCGTCCCGTTGCGTCATAGCCGATATCCTCTGCAATTGCCATAAAGATGGCTTCATCGTCGTTCGGCATCTCGCTTGCTGGGCGCTTTTCCAAAAACACCAAACTGGCTTTTACTCCCGCACCATAGTGAGCAAAAGCAAATTGCGGCAAGCTCACCACCGCCAGCAAGCGATAATGATCGAGCATCCAATCGCGCACAGATTGTAGAGAGGAATTCGTGAGAATCCCATCGGGCAGGACAATCGCCATCCGTCCGTTGGGTTTCAGGAACTGATGACAGCGTTCCAAAAACAAAATCTCGGTTTTGACGGAGGCTTTCGGCTTTCCTTTTCGTTCGCCGTCCTTCCAGTCGTAAGCCAAATCGTATTTATCGAGATACGGTTTCTCTGTTTTCTTCACTACGGCGCCAAACGGTGGGTTGGTGAGAATCAGGTCAAAGCGGTTGAAGGCGAAACCTTTGTTTTCTTCTGTAATCTTTTGTATTTCCTGCAACGCGTCCACACTGATGACGTTGGTGTGTCCGTCATCGTGAACGATCATATTCATTTTTGCAACGCGGGCAATCGAGTCGTTCAACTCGATACCAAACAATCGCTTCTGTGCAAAATCGTGCCAATGGTTGTATCGTTCAGGGCTTCCCTCATCGCCGTAATTTTCCGCCTCGCGGCGCACAGCATCTAGCGCGTAGAGCAAAAATCCACCTGAGCCGCAAGCGGGGTCGAAGACCAAATCGGTATGAGTGGGTTGCATCATTTCGACAGCAAAAGCGATTACTTCGCGCGGCGTGAAATATTGTCCAAAATCTCCCTTGAAGAATCCATCCATGAATTGCTCGAAGGCGACGCCTTTCGTGTCCAAATCCGTTTTGTTGAGGTTGATGCCTTCAAGGTGCGAAACTACTGTCCGCAAAACAGGGTCGTCCACTTTAATGGTATCGGTGAAAACGTTTGGTTCGCGTTCACGTTGTTTGTCATACAAGGCTTTGATACGCGCCGATAATTTCTCGCTCTTTTCATGCGTTTTGATTTGAAACTGATACGGCTCGCCCTTTTTGGTATTCTTCTCATCGCTGATTTTGACGAAGATGATCTTCGATAATTCGCCGAAGGCTTCGGGCGGTGTGCGCCTGCCGCCCTCCCACAAGGTTTGATGGCACTTCTTGATCGCCGAAATCAATTCCTCTTTGCTGACAGGCTTGATATCGAGTTGTCCGTTCTTGAAGTATTTGAACTCTTCAGGCTTCCCGTATCGCAAAGGAATATCGGCGATGATATTTTGCTCGCGTTCGAGCGCGCCGTATTTGCCAGTGAAATCAAAGGCGCGGCGAGTGGAACCTGCCACCACCATCACATAACTGGCGCGGAACTTTTGCCAAGTTCCATTTCCGCAGGCTTGCTCGACCGCTTGATTGAATTCCGCATCGGAGATTCCGTCTTTCTTGCACTCGATGACGGCATACGGCTGTTTGCGCGTGTTATCTTTGAAAATCACTAGGTCAGCGCGGTCGGAGGGCGTGCGATCTGGCACGATGATTTCCACGCCAATGCAATCAGGGTCGTAGTTGTAGCGATAGATCAGTTCCGCCCAAAACTCGGCGCGCACTTTCTCTTCGGGATCGTTGTATTTTTCCGAATGGTTTACGGCAAGATACGTGATTTTCTCGCTCTTGCCTTCGCCAGACAGTTTTGCATGTCCGTCTTTGATTGCGCGTTCAAGGTAGGTCATGGCACCTCCGTGATTGTGGGCATATTGTATCAAGAATCAAAATGCGTCCCTAAAATAAATCGGCTAAAATAGAATCAACTTATTTCAGGAGTCGTTTCAATGGGCGTCATGATGCAAACTTTTTTCTGGGACTGTCCGCGCGTGGACGGGAAGGAATTCCAATGGTGGGGCTATATCCGCGAGCAAGTCCCTGCGCTGGCGAAGGCGGGATTCACGTCGCTGTGGCTGCCGCCCGCGCATAAAGCCGCCAACCTTGCGGGTCCCTCGATGGGCTACGACCCCTATGATTATTACGACCTCGGCGAGTTCAACCAAAAGGGAGGCATCCCCACGTGGCTCGGCACGCGTCCCCATTGATCAACACACCGACCGCGATGGCCGCGCCCAGTTCTACGCCCCGCCGCGCGGGTACGCGGTCTATGCGATGGAGAAGGACGGAAACTACCCGACCTGCTTCATGGAGGCATCCATGAAAACTGTCGAAAAATCCTTCGGTGCGCTGGATAAACTGTACCGGGGGTGTATTTGGATCGGTGTGAATCTCTTCGTCCTGCTCTTCCTCTGCTGGGGACTGTATCAGGCATTTGTCGGCTTCCGTGTGGAAACGAACGGCGTGACCACGGAGGGCCGTGTGGTTGGGCTGGATCATTTCGAAGGCGGCGCGTACTCCGCCGTCATCGAGTTTGAAGCGAACGGCGAGACCTACTCCTTCGAGGACGATACCGCATCAGACCCTCCCAAATATGAGATTGGCGAGACGGTAATCGTCCGTTATGATCGCACGAATCCCAACATCGCTGAAGTTGACAGTGCGTTTCCGCTTTGGCTCTTTCCTTCGTGTACCGTGGCGTTTCTCTTCGTTGCGCTGGTCGCCGTCAATATCTGGGGCTGGCGCGCGTGGAAGCGAGGCGAGGAAATGATAGACATAGCCTAAGTCTGCATCACTAATTCATCACATCATCGAGGTATATCATGGACAGCTATGAAAAGAACGTAGACAAGGCGATCAACGCCGTTGACAGAGCAGGTGGCATGGTCAATCGTCTGCAACTTGGTTGCTGGACGATCTTCTGGAACCTATTCTTTGCCGGGTTCTGCCTGTGGGGAGCTTATGCAGGATATATCAGCTGGCAACTGGAACAGAATGGAGAGACGACCAGCGGCACGGTGGTACGCCTCGAGGAGAGTACTGACGGCGACGGCGGCTGTTGCGTCTACAGCCCGTTCATCGAGTTCGAAGCGAACGGAGAGACATTTTCATTCGAAGGCGATAATGCTTCGTATCCGCCGGCGTACGAGGTGGGCGAGGAAGTCTCTGTGTTGTACGACCCATCCAATCCCAAGACCGCCCAGATCAACAAATGGACCGAACGCTGGTTGATGCCTATCATCCTCATCCCGGCAATGGTTTTCGCTGCGTTGTTGGTCAACTTCTTCATGATTCGCGCCTGGCGGCGCGGGGAATATGTCGAGGTCTAGAGTCGTTTCCGCTCTGGAAATCAAAACCCAGAAACTATATCGCTATTTCCTCACCCGCCCGATTTCTTGTTGTAGAATGCGGCTACCTACAAAAGGAGCCGACCATGACAACTTTACCCAACTACAAACATTTTGACGGCATCCATTACGAGACCGGCAGTGTGCATAACGCGCTAGCCTATCAGGGTGTGAAGATGCCGCACACCAAATCCGCGCCCAGCGAGGCGTTATTGCTCGGCTTGAGCGGCGGGATCACATTTGGATACTTCAGCTTCGCCTACAAAGGGTTCGATCCGTTCATTGCCCTGCTCACGCGCAACACCTTCAACCCGTTCGAAACGATGTTGAACCGACTCGGCGCGGCGCGGAACGTTAGGCAAACCACCGACCCGAAAAAAGCAGAAAAGAATCTTCTTGACGCGCTCGACGCCGGTCAACCCGCGCTGGTGTGGGCAGACCGCATGTCCATGCCGTATTCCAGCTATGACAATTCGCTGGGCGAAGGCATGTACGAGATGATCCCCGTCGTGGTCTACAGCGCGGACGCTAAGTTTGTTCACCTCGCCGACCAGTCGCGCGCGGCGCTGAAAGTCTCTGCCAAAGATTTCACGAAGGCACGGGCGCGCGTCAAAAAAGAAAAATATAGAATGATGACGATTACCGTCCCCGCCTTCGACAAACTCGCGGCGAACGTGGATGCGGCGATTCGCGCCAGCGTCAAATCGTTTTTCACCTCGCCCGTGAAGGGTTACGCTTCGAACTTCGGGTTTGCGGCGTATCAGCGCTGGGCAGATGTGCTCTTCAACGACAAGGACAAGCAAAGCTGGATCAAGATCTTCCCAGCAGGTCGCAAATTGTTCTCGGCGCTGACCTCGTCATTCGAACGCATCGAACTCTTCGGCACAGGCGGACGCGCCTCGCGCCCGATGTTTGCCGACTTTCTGGACGAAGCCAGCGCGATTCTTGACCGCCCCGCTTTGCGCGACGCCTCGAAGAACTTCCGTGCAGTTGCCCCGGCATGGGACGCTTTATGCCTCGCCCTTCTGCCGGATTCCATCGCCCCGTTCAAGGATGCGCGCCAACTGCTCATCCAGAAACGCGATGCGTTTTACGAAAAGGGAGCGGCGGCTTCGGCAGAGATCAAGAAGGTTCACGCGCGGCTGGAGAAAATCCGCACTGCGATGGAAAAAAAATTCCCGCTGGCAGGCGAAAAGGAAACGGCTTTCAAAGAAAACCTGCGCGATCATATCTTGCAGGTCTATGATCTGGAACATAAAGCAGTCACAGCCCTCGATCAGGCAATGAAGTAACTGACTGCCCGTCATTGCGAGGAGCCGCACGCGCTGAGCGGCGTGCAAAGCACGAAGTCGAAGCGGCGGCGAAGCAATCTCCCTTACTGGGCTGGAGATTGCTTCGCCCTGTGGTTTCGATACGCCGTTGCGCGGCTACTCAACCAGCAGGGCTCGCAATGACGAAAATATTTTCGGCTACAATTGCCGCATGGCGATGTTCACCCTCGCGGCGAAAAAACCATTCAACTTTCGATCCGTCGTCGACTCGCATGGCTGGCGTCAACTCGCGCCGTTTCATTTCGACGAAGCATCGTCAATTCTTTTCTACACCGATCACCTCAAATCCAATCGAGTTATCGAATATCGAATAACGGGGAATCGCGCGGGTTTGACGGTCGAAACCGAAAAACTCACCAGAACCGAACAAAACGAAGCGACTGAAAAGATCACGTGGATGTTCGGTCTCGACATGGAATTCTCGGATTTCTACGCCGTCACGCGCGCCGAACCCAAACTGGCGCGCGCCAAAAGACAGGCATTGGGTCGAGTCCTGCGCTCGCCGACATTGTTCGAAGATGTCATCAAAACGATCCTTACGACCAACACCCTCTGGGCGGCAACAAGGAACATGACGAAGAAACTGGTGGAGGTGTTTGGCAAACCCACTGGTTTCGATAGGTCCCTTCGCGGCTACTCAACCAGCGAAGTGAAACGAGCCTTTCCCACACCCGAATCCATTGCCGCGTCGAATCCCGATTACATCAAAGAGAAGATCCGCGTTGGATACCGCGCACCGGCGATTCACGATCTCGCCGTCCGCGTTGTCTCCCGGCAATACGACCTTGAATCGCTCAAACATTCAAACCTGCCAACGCTCGAACTCCGCAAGGAATTGATGACCATCAAGGGAGTCGGTCCCTACGCCGCGGCAAATTTATTGATGATCCTCGGACGGCACGATTTCATCCCCATTGATTCATACGCGCTGATGATGGTGTCTCACGAGTGGCATCGAGGGAAACCCGTCACCGTGAAGCACGTGGAGAAACGCTTCGAAAAGTGGGGCGCGTACAAGGGTCTCGCCTTCTGGTTTTGGGATTGGAAATATAATCAGTGAAATTCGTCCCGGAGGAATATATGAAATGCCCGGTATGCAAAAAGAATACGCTTGGTGAGGTCGCTCTTCTCGAAGGGCTGCCCGGCAATCAATGCTCGAATTGCGGCGGGGTCTTTATTGCGTCGAATGCTTACATAGCGTGGAGACGCGCGCTCGGGGAAGAATTCCCCTCAAAAGAGGGCGTCTTGGAAATTGACCCATCCTGGTCGGTGAATGAACTAAAGTTTTGCGCTACCTGCGGTCACATCATGGCGCGCTATAAGATCCTGCCTGACACCGAGTTCTACATTGACCGTTGCCGCAACTGCAACGGGATCTGGCTCGACGCAAACGAGTGGGATGTGCTGATTGACCGCAACCTGCACGACAACCTGAATGAATTTTTCACCCGCCCGTGGCAGGATAATCTCCACGCGGCTGAAACCCGGAATCACCTCGATGCGATCTATCTGGAAAAGCTCGGCAGAGAGGACTACGAGCGCATCAAGGAAGTCCGCGCCTGGGTGAGAGACCATCCACGATTAGGAATGCTCCTCGCCTTTTTACAGGCGGACGATCCATATAAGATTTGACGACCTTGACTGAAGACTTGCTTTCCCTCCACTTCCTCGACCAGCCCATCGAACCCATATTCGATACTCCTCCCGCGCTCGAAAAAAGTCCCACCTGCCCAAACGGATTTATCTGGGAAGGCAAAACTTATCGCGTGGTCGAAATGCTCTCCGCGTGGACGGATTTCAGGCGGCGCGGTAAGATGGCGCGCAACATGCAACCTGAGCATGCCGTCACCGCATCCGCGCGCGGGTCGTTGAACGTGGGCAGATTTTATTTTAGAGTTAAGGTTGATTCAGATCAAATCTTCGATATGTACTATGACCGGGCGATGAAAAGCGTGGACGACCGCAAAGGTCAATGGTTCGTTTATCGAGAATTAGGAGAGGGCTGATGCAGGAGAATCAGGTTCAAGTCACGGAAGAAGCGAGGGTCCCCTGGTCGCTCACCGACACATGGTTGGGCGTCGTCTTGTTGGTATTGGTCAGCGCCGGTTTGCTCGTCGCGGCCTTCTTGTTTCAAGAAGAGGCGGAACAACTGATACAAGGCGCAGGGATCGCCGTTGCTGAATTGATCTATCTTCTGCCCGTTGTCGTGATCTTGGGGTGGAGGCGTATCGGATTCAAGCACCTCGGTTTCCGAAGATTCGATTCGCTCACAATGGGCTTGGGTTGCGGTCTGTTGATCGCCGCGTACGGGATTGTCATAACGCACAATCTTGTGTTGATACTGCTTGGGGTGGATACGCAGGGACAATCGATCTTGAAAACAATTGCTGATCTCGATTCGCCGGTCTGGCTGATCCTCGTCGGTGTGATCCTTGCGCCGCTCATCGAGGAGATCTTCTTTAGAGGATTCCTCTTTCAAGGATTTCGTCAGCGTTACGGATGGTTTGCCTCCATCTTATTAAGTTCCGGCATCTTCGCCGCCGCGCACCTCGACCCGGTCTCTTTCATCCCCACCTTCGTTTTGGGCACGGTCATGGCATACGTCTATCATCGTTCCAACTCGCTATGGCCCGGCATCATCCTGCACTTCCTCAACAACGGGTTTGCGATGTGCGCCCTGCTTACGATTTTACAATTCCCGGAACTCATTCCTTCGTGATCAGCCTCACCTGATTATCATAGAAGAAATAATCCCACGCCCAGTTGATAAGCACTACCAGGCGGTTGCGAAAACCGATGATGCGGTAAATGTGCAACCCGACCCAGATCAGCCAGGCGATAAACCCGCTGAACGATAGTCCCCAAATACGCGCGACCGCCGCGTTCCGCCCGATGGTAGCGAGCAAGCCCGGGTCCTTGTAGCGAAACGGATGCTGTGCCTGTCCTTTAAACGCGTGCCGGATGTTATCCGCAACGACATTTCCTTGTTGGATTGCCACTGTCGAGAGCATGGGCAATGGCTGTCCGTTTCCATCTTCGAGATACGCTCCATCGCCGATCATGTAGACTTCGGGATGCTTCGGCAACTGTAACGTTGTCTCGGTTCTCACCCGACCTGAACCTGCGCGCTCCGCATCCAGCGACTCCACCAGTTCAGCCGCTTGCACTCCCGCCGTCCAGATCAGCGTCTTTGTTTCGATTTTCATTCCATCTGCCAACATAACGCGTTGACCGTTGAATTCGGTCAGCCGCGCATTGAACATTACCTCCACGTTTTTCTTCTGCAACAAGCGATGCGTTGCCTTGCGCAATTCATCGGGGTACGTCGCGATCAATGCGTCGCCCGCTTCGAGCAACAACACGCGCGCCTCTCGCACATCGAGTTCAGGATATTCCTTTTTCATCACATGCGAGATCAACTCTGCCAGCGCGCCCGCAACCTCCACACCTGTCGGTCCGCCGCCAACGATGACAAACGTCAGTATGGCGCGGCGTTTTTCCGCGTCCGCTTCGCGGCTGGCGCGCTCGAACATCGATAAAAGATGATTGCGTGTGCGAATCGCGCTTTCGATATCTTTGATGTAGAACGCGTTCTTTTCAGCCGATTCGATGCCAAAGAAGTTCATCTGCCCGCCCGTGGCAAGGATGAGGTAGTCGTAGGCGATGACCGACCCGTCCAATTTGACGTAGCGCGAGTCGAAATCAATCTCGGTCACTTCGCCCATCTGGAAGGTGAGGTTTTTTTGGTCCCGGAAGATCGTCCGCACGGGGAAGGCTATCTGCGAAGGCACGAGCGCGGCGATCGCAACCTGATACAGCAATGGCTGAAACAAGTGATAATTATTCTTATCAATCAGAGTGATGCGCACAGGTGCTTTTTTCAACTTCTTCGCGGCGGTCAGTCCGCCGAACCCTGCGCCGAGAATGACCACGTGGGGGAGCTTTTGGGCGTTCATGTTCACGCTCCTTACTTGTGATATTTTTCACTAATATTATACTGAAACAGGTCTGATTTGTAAAGTATTTCCCCATTATCGTAAGCCTCATTCTGAGGAGCCGCGCGGCGGCCAATCAGAATGACCTGCCTCTAAAACGTGAACTGCTCGTAGCCTATCCCTATCAATTCACGCGGAATGCCGAGCAAACTGGTAAAGATAAATATCACCAATCCCAGCGCCCGACCAGCAAAAGGGACAAACCACAAAAGCAGAAAGACGATCCAAATGAACGCGCCGCGAACTGGCGCAATTCGCATTCGAAGGCTGTCCGGCAAAAAGGGTTCAACGACTGCGTAACCGTCAAACGGTGGGACAGGAAGGAGGTTGAGGACAACCGCCATGATCTGTAAATATGCGAGAAAGGCCAAACCGGGTCCGAATTCGCTCGAGCCGACTGACGTGGTATTCAAAACGATTCCAAGCACGATGGCAACCACCACATTCGCCATCGGTCCCGCCAGCGACATGGCGCTGAGCCAGTAACGATTCCTCAACCTCCACGTTTCGATGTACACCGCGCCGCCGGGTAGACCAATCCCGCCCATGACCAGAAAGAGCAACGGCAACAGCAATGAAAATACCGGGTGCGTATATTTCAAGGGGTTGAACGTGAGATAGCCTTTCTCCCTCACCGTCCAGTCGCCGCCGAGGTAGGCAACCAGCGCATGAGAAAACTCATGAAGACAGAGCGAGAAAACCCAACCGCCGAGAACAATAAAGAATGTTAGGAAGTTCATGGGGAATATCCTTAATGGAAGAGATTATAACTTCGCCAAGCCACATTCGTAGCCCTACAGTTGCCGACTCGCGTTTCTAGTTGTTCCATTGCTCGGCATACCATCGAATATACTCCTCTACATGCGCAGACCAGTATTGTTCCGTATGGTCGCCGCTGTAGCGATGCCATTCGTGCGAAACATCGAACTCGGTGAAAATCGATTCGATCAGTTGCGTTGATGCAAGTTCCTGATCGTCCTCACCGATGTCCATGAAGATGCTGGGGTGAGAAGCAGGAGGAAGTGCCTGAATCCAATCGTCCACTTTGGAGGCGTCGCGTTGAAAAACCGCAAGCGAGTGCAAGCCGATAATGCTGAACAAATCCGGGCGTGTCAACCCAAGTTGCAGTGCCCAGCCCGCGCCGCGTGACATGCCGCCGATAGCGCGAAAGCGCGGGTCAGGGATGGTGCGGTACGTCAGATCGACATATGGGATAAGGTCATTGACGAGCCGCTCGCCGAAGGTTGTCCCTGCCGGCGAATTCCAATAGTGGTCGTCGGGATAGACGATGATGAAAGGCATCGTTTCGCCGGAGAGAATCAACGCATTGACCACATCCACCGCGCCAAGGCGGATCCACTGGTCGGCGGTGTAGGTTTGTCCATGCAGGAGATACAGAACGGGATAACGCTTGTCCGTCTTTTCGGCATAACACGGCGGGAGATAGATGAAGTATGCCTGCGGAGGGTTCGTGGATTCGAGAGTCGCCGACTCCACGATGCCGGGTTGTGAGAGGCATGCCAGCGGTGTGACGGTTGGTGTTTCGGTGGGAATCGCAAACGTGGGAACCGGCGTGCGTGTCATCGTCGGCGGCAGCGGGGTTGATGTTGGAAGGGCTTGAGGAGGTGGTGAACAGGCAGAAAGAACGATCGCGATCCACTTTATCGCTTGACGGGTTTTCATCCGACGCATTATACTCGCCGGGCTTGTTCAGATCGGGGCGTAGTGGCGCCGTTGGCGCCATCGGTAGCGCGTGCGCTTTCAGCACCAAAGCCCGCGTTAGATGCCTCGCAACTTCATAGCCTGTCGGGGCGTAGCGCAGTCCGGTAGCGCACTTGCTTTGGGAGCAAGGGGTCCCGGGTTCGAATCCCGGCGCCCCGACCATTTTTATCGAATTTCTTACCCCAACCTTGTTTTACACTTACATCATCTTCAGCCAAAGCCGAGGAAAGTATTATGTGGGGTCAACGGAAGATTTGGAAAGACGACTGCGGGAGCATGATATGGGAAAATCTGCCTCGACACGAGCCGGCGTACCTTGGGAATTGATTCATACCGAAATGTTTGTTACGCGTTCTGAGGCATTGGTTCAAGAAAGAAAAATCAAAGCGCGTGGGATTGGACGTTACTTATCTGATATAAAGGAATAGCGTGTGGCGCTTGGGCGCCAAAGTCCCGGGTTCGAATCCCGGCGTCCCGACAAATTACGGTCGTCATTGCGAGCCATGCAGTGGCGAAGCGATCCCCAGCCCTACGGAGATTGCTTCGCTGCAACGAACACTCCTCGCAATGACGGCGGTTTTGTTTATGCTACAATACACGCGGAGTGGATAATGTATGGCAAAGAAAATGGACGGTGTGGTCGAAGCGGTTCGATATAAGAATGGACAGATTCTGATGGTACGCGCGTACGAACGGCGCGGTTCATCGTTCTCAGACCATGTGCTCATCGAACGCAAAGACCTGCTGGAACGACTCAGGAACGGCAAAAAATTCGTCACCGGCTCGCGCAAAGAACTGCTGGCAAGCACGTTCGACTCGGGCAAGGTATTGCGAGTCATCAGCCATGATGGGAAGGACTGGATCGCGACGCGCGATGAGGTGGAGAGAGACGAGTTGGAACATGTGCCTGTTTTTTAGTCAGCCATGAAAATCATAGATCAGACCCCGTTAGTTGACGAAAAAGGCGAACTCAGCTTCTCCCAGCGCATGCAGGGAATGCTTCAATTCGGGTTCAACTGGCCCGCCGAATTGAAAGCACAACAGGTGATGATCAATTATTTCGAACGCCAGTTGGAAAAAGGATACACCCTCATCCGCAATCAAACGCTCGGGCAGAGTGGAATCATTATCCCCATGATCCTATTCGGGTCGGCAGGACTCTTTGCCATCAACATCACGTATCTGCGCGGCAGGTATGAGGCAAAAGGCAACGAATGGAACGTCGAATCGGGAAATCGTTTCAAGCCAGCGCGCGAAAACCTAATCGAAAAAACGGCAATGATGGCCCGCGCCCTGACGGTTTTCATCGAACGGCAAGGAGTGAAACTGCCGGTTCCGGTGGAACCGGTGTTGATCGCGGCTGAGCCGGGTTTGCATATTGATTCTGATCAACCGACGGTCAGGGTGTTGATGAGTGATGCGATCCGCACCTTCGTTGGGTCGCTCAAAGCCGGCGCACCGCTGTTGCGGGCAGATATTGTTCTCGATCTGGTGGATCGGGTTGTCAACCCGCGTCCTGCACGGGCACAGGTCACGCCAGCCCCGACGCCCGCAGTGATGCCGCGCCCTTCACAACCGCCGCTTCAACCCCACGCTGAAGCACAGAGTGCCTCGCGCGCACGGGCGATCTTCAACGCGGCAGAGGAAGTGAAGCCGTTCGATCCATCCGATTTCGACTTCGCGATCGCGGAAGATGAATCCGCGATGCGTGCGATATCGTCTGTTCATGGTGAAGCAAATTCCCAATCCGGGCCGAGTCGCACACCTCGTCGCGTCATGGGGATGACCTCGATTCAACTCGTGATCCTCGTCGGACTCGCGCTTTGTCTGGTCTGCATCTTGATCGCCGCGTTCACCTACGTGATTCCCAACCTGACCTGAGTGCGTTCTTGTCCATCTTTTTGTCCATCGTCATCCCGGCGCATAACGAAGAAAACCGCCTGCCCAATACACTTGAGCAGGTCTTTCGTTTTCTTGAGAAGCAATCTTTCTCTTCCGAAGTCATCGTCGTTGAAAACGGAAGTGCCGACCGCACCTTTGAAGTAGCGCAGGCATTTGCCAAAACCCATGATGGCTTTCGAGTCATTCAAAGCGCACGCGGCAAAGGGGCGGCAATAAAACGCGGAATGCTCGAAGCGCGCGGCGAGTATCGCTTCATGTGCGATGCCGATCTCTCGATGCCAGTAAGTGAAATTTCAAAATTCATCCCCCCCGCACTGAACGATTTTGATATTGCCATTGCCTCACGCGAGGCGCCGGGCTCTGTGCGGTACAACGAGCCGTCCTACCGCCACCTCGGCGGACGCGGCATCAATTACGTCATTCAAGCGCTGATCCTACCGGGCTTGAACGACACGCAATGCGGCTTCAAATGTTTTCGCCAAGCAGTCGCGAACGATATCTTCAACTCTCAAACATTAAGCGGCTGGTCGTTCGATATTGAGCTGCTGTATCTCGCGCGCCGCCGGGGGTATCGCGTGCGCGAAATTCCCATTGATTGGTACTATCACCCTGAGACCAAGGTGAACGCGTTGCGCGACGCGTTGCGCATGATCGGGGATATTTTCCGCATTCACAGCAACGCACTGCGGGGACGCTATGACTCGCGTTAACCCAAGCCTCAAATTCGAAACAGATTTATGGGACAGCGGCTTGCTCCACGTGGCAGGTTTGGACGAAGCCGGACGCGGCGCGCTGGCGGGACCGGTCGCAGTCGGCGCGGTGATACTGCCAAATGACACGTCGCTTCTTTCGCGGACGTTGAACCGGGCGCGCGACTCGAAGCAGTTGACCGTCCTCGCGCGTGAGTCGCTGGCACCCGTCGTCAAAGAGACTGTGCTGACATGGAGCGTGGGTTTCGCCACCGCGGATGAAATCGATGCACAGGGAATAGTCCGCGCGACGCGGCTCGCCGCCTTCCGCGCGTTGCATCAGTTTTCGATCGCTCCGCAGTATTTGCTCACCGACTTTCGGCTCGAACTCCCCCAGTTGAATATTTCACAAACCAGCATCGTCAAAGGCGACGCGCATTGCCTGAGCATCGCCTGCGCGTCCATCCTTGCAAAGACCGAACGCGACGCCTTGATGCGTGAACTCGATCAACGCCACCCCGGCTACGGGCTGGAGAAACACAAAGGCTACGGCACACAGGCTCACAAGTTTGCGATGAGGCGCCTGGGATTGTCATCCATTCATCGCAGATCGTTCCATATACGATACTAAAATCAGCCCCGCAAAAAGAATTTCGTGAGCTCCTCCACAGCCGCCGGGATAATCGCCAACCCAACGACCACGCCCCATTCGCGCGCAGCGAGGAAGTGCGTATTGAAGATCGGCTGAAGGAAGGGGACATTGACAACGAGCAACAACAAAATAATCGAAAGCCCAACCGCATATTGCATATAACGGTTCGAAAATATACCGATGCTGAACAGCGAGGCACGCTCCGAACGGACGGTGTAGGCGCGGAACAGTTCACATAACGAAAGCGCCACGAAAGCCATCGTCTCCGCGGATTGAACATCCATGCCGCGCCAGTCGTGATCAAGAATATAGGTGAGCGGATTGCCTGCCAGCGACGAGCCCGCTTCGAGGTGCCAGAGCAAACCAATGCCAAAGGCGGCAAGCACCGCGCCGGTCTGGGCAAATGTCTGAATGATCAAGCCCACGCGCATGGAACGATTCACGATGGGTTCGTTCTTGGCGCGCGGTTTCTGCAACATAATATCAGGGTCGCCTTTTTCCACGGCAAGGGCGAGAGCAGGCGCGCCGTCAGTGATCAAATTCAGCCAGAGCAGTTGAATCGCGGTGAGGGGCGCCGGCAAGCCTGCCAGTGTAGCGAGAAAGATGATCATGATCTCGGCAATGTTGGAAGAGAGCAGGAAGAAAACAAACTTCCGGATATTCGAGTAAATAATGCGGCCCTGCTCCACAGCGGAGACGATGCTCGCATAGTTGTCATCCGTGAGCACCATATCGGCGGTTTCCTTTGCCACGTCGGTGCCGGTGATTCCCATCGCCACGCCGATGTCAGCGCGTTTGATCGCTGGCGCGTCGTTTACGCCGTCGCCGGTCATTGCCACGATCTCATCGTTGGCTTGGAGCGCGTCCACAATGCGCAGTTTGTGTTCGGGAGAGACGCGGGCGAAAACATCGGTATCTTCGATGGCATCTTTGAGGTCGTAATCGCTGAGCTCGTCCAGTTGCGCGCCGGTCAGCACCTTTTTACCGGGGCGGAGAAGCCCGATCGCTTCGGCGATGGCGCGGGCAGTGTTAGGGTAATCACCGGTGATCATGATCGTTCGGATGCCTGCCTTGCGAGCCTCTTGGAGCGCGGGTTTGACTTCGTCGCGTGCCGGGTCAATCATTCCCAATAAGCCGACGAAGATCAGATCGTGTTCAAGTTCGTTGGTGATGATCTGCGCCGGGTTATCCGGTACATCTTGGACGATGCGGTAGGCAACTCCAAGCACGCGCAACGCGTCTTGTGTCATTGCATCGTTGGCGGCGAGAATGCGTTCGCGGGCGACATGGTCGAGTTTGCGCGGTTCATTATCTAAACCCATATATTCGGTGCAAAGCTCCAACACCACGTCCGGTGCGCCTTTGATGGCAATCACATCCCAACTCTTAAGACTCTCATCCACAAAAGGCGACGGATCATCCAGCCGCGGCGCGAAGACTTCGTGAATGGTGACCATACGCTTCCGCTCCGAATCGAACGGCACTTCGTTCTCGCGCGGGTAAGCCTCGCGAATCTCCATGTGCCTGGCGCCAGCTTTCATCGCGGCAACGAGCAACGCGCCTTCCGTTGGGTCCCCCACAATACGATAGGTTTTCTGGGCATCCTCTTCGCCCGTAGTCTCGAGCAGGGAGTCGTTATTCAACAGCCCGAGCCAGAGGGCGGTGCGCGCTGCAGGGTAGTGAGATATTTCTATTTCTTCCTTCGCGATAAGGAACTTGCCTTCCGGAACGTAACCAGTACCGGTGATTTCTATCAACTGCCCATCCACCCACATATGTGTGAGGGTCATTTCATTTTGCGTAAGCGTTCCGGTTTTGTCGGAGCAGATCACGGTGGCAGAGCCAAGCGTCTCCACCGAGGACAGTTTGCGGATGAGCGCATGACGTTTGATCATCTCACGCATGCCGAGAGCGAGGGAAATCGTCACCACAGCCGGGAGACCCTCTGGCACGGCGGCAATCGCAAGGCTGATGGCGATGATGAACACTTCGGTGATCTGCTCGGCGAATTTGCTGAAATAGCCAAGCGGACCGGTGAACAATTCCTTGATGTTCGTCTGGTTGACGAGCGCGACGATAAAGACAACCGCCACAAGGAAAAGCGCCGCAACACTTAAGGATTTCCCCAATTGATCAAGCCGCCGTTGCAACGGCGTTTCCTCTGCATCGACGTTTTGAAGCAGAGAGGCGATCAGCCCAAGTTGGGTAAGCATCCCGGTGCTCGTAACTACGCCGCGTCCCCGCCCGTAGGAAACAAGCGTGCCCATAAAAGCCGTATTCTTGCGATCACCCAATGGAACGTTCTTCTCGAGAATGCTCGCGGCGTTCTTTTGGACAGGAAGGGATTCTCCCGTAAGCGACGCCTCCTCCACACGAAGATTGACCGCCTCTAAAAGGCGGGTATCCGCCGGCACGAAATTGCCGGCTTCTAGAAAGACAATATCGCCCGGCACCAGTTCATAGGAAGGAATGGACAAACGCTTTCCATCACGAATAACCTGTGCATCCGGCGCGGCAAGTTTCTTGAGCGCTGAGAGCGCTTCTTCTGCGCGGCGTTCCTGGACGATTCCAAGCACGGCATTCAACACCACGATAGTCATAATCGCCGCGGCTTCTACGTAATCCCCGAGCAACGCTGAGATCAGCGACGCGATGATCAGGAGGATCACGACAAAATTATTCAGTTGTTCCCAGAGCATTTGCAGAAACGTTGGGCGAGGCGCGTCTTTGAGTTGGTTTAGCCCGTATTGTTGGAGGCGCTCATTTGCCTGCGCCGTTGTCAGCCCCTGTTCTTTTACTCGAAGGTGGCTCAATACCTCTTCAGCTTGCAGCGCGTGCCATTCGTCATTGTTGACCTTATTATCGTCTGCCATGAACGAAACCTCCTAAAGGATGGGGCTGTGATGTCCAAGACTTAAAACGAGACCACCACGCCTGTTTCGTGATGGTCTCGCCAAACGCAACTGTACGTGCTTCGAGTTGCCGATGGCAGATGCGCCATAGCCTGACGGCAACCCATTGACGCTCGCACCTTGAGGGACGTCAATGGCTACTCCCCAGCCAAAACAAGTGTATTCTTTTGTTAAAGAGATGTCAAGCAACTGCCGTTTGCCATCGCGTTAGAACCTTGAAAGAGCTTCACTCCGGCGCGATTCGGGTGCCCGCGGGTATTTCTGTATCTTTTGCGATCACCACAATGCCATCGCGCACAAAAAATCGGTCGCCGTCCAAATCCCGGTCGCGCGGGAAGGGTTTGATCACAACGCGGTCGCCGATCTGAACGTTCTTATCCAAAATGGCAGACTCAATATGACAGTTTGCGCCGATGCCGATCGGAATGCTCCCGCGCTTGGCTTGGTAATAATCTGCGCCCATCAAGATGCTGTCCTTGATCACTGTGCCCTCCGAAATCTGACTGCGGATTCCCACAATGGAATGGGTGATCTCGGCTTTTCGAATCAGGCATCCCTCGGCGATCAATACATCCTGCAATTTGCTGTCCTCCACGGTCGAGCCGGGCAGGAAACGTGCATGTGTGTAGATCGGCGCCTTCGGATCATAGAAATTGAACGGTGGACCGGAGCTCGTCAACTGCAAATTGGTTTCGTAAAACGAACGAATCGTCCCAATATCCTCCCAATATCCCTCGAAATCAAAACCGAAGACTTCGCGTGACTTGATGGCTTCGGGGATTATGTCGCCGCCAAAATCGTCGTACTTCGGATGATTCGTCAGGAGGTCAACGAGAACCTTCGTGTTGAAGAAATAGATTCCCATCGAGCCGAGAAACGGACGCGCTTCGTCGTCGCGACTGATGAATTTTTTCTGCACTGCAGGGTCCTTCGGCTTCTCCACAAAATCGGAGATGCGACCGTCCGCTTCGCGTTTGAGGATGCCGAAGCGGGGCGCATCGCCTCGCGCGACGGGCTGAACTGCCACCGTGATGTCTGCCTTATTCTCCCAGTGAAACTCCGCCATGTCGCGGTAATCCATGCGGTAGAGATGGTCACCGGCAAGTATAAGTACATACTCAGCGCCAGCCGCTTGAATCTCGAACAACTGCTTGCGGACGGCATCTGCTGTTCCCTGATACCAGTCAGCGCTTTCGGTCGTTTGCTCTGCGGCGAGGATTTCCACCCAACCGGTGTGGAAGGCATCGAAGTTATACGATTGGGAAATGTGTCGGTGGAGCGAAACCGAATTGAACTGGGTGAGAATCGCAACACGAAAAATCCCCGAATTGATGCAATTGCTGATGGGAATATCGATCAGACGGTATTTTCCTGCAATCGGCACAGCCGGCTTTGAACGCATTGCCGTAAGAGGATACAGCCTCGCCCCGCGCCCGCCCCCCATGATGACACCCAATATGTCGTTCATTAATGGCATGATACGCCTCCGCGAAGTCTGTTTTTGATCGAGCGTTTACATTATTAAACCCCGAACCGATAAAGAGAAACGCCCACCGTCGAGTGTGGGCGTTGGTATAATCCCGAGCAAAGCGAGTGCCGAAGGAGGGAATCGAACCCTCATTCCCGGAGGGAACACGATTTTGAGTCGTGCGCGTCTGCCTGTTCCGCCACTTCGGCTTGTGTGGGGCAAATTGGCAATTTGCCTTACGCGCCACAGAGTATACCACTCATAACTTGGAGTGCAAGATAAAATTTCGTAGCGCAAGATGCCATCTTGCGCCACAACAAGGATAAGATGAAACTCGGAATCATTGGATTACCCCAATCAGGAAAGACGACCATCTTCAACGCGGTGACGCGCGGGCATGCCCCCACCACCGCCTCCGCCGGGCGATTTGAAGTCCACACCGCTGTAGTGGATGTGCCCGACCCGCGCGTGGACGCGCTCTCGAAGATGTTCAACCCGAAGAAAACGATCTACGCCAAGATGACGTATGCGGATATTGCCGGACTGGAGGCTGGCTCCGCCAGGAGCGGCATTTCCGGTCAATTGCTGAATCAACTCGCGCAAATGGACGGGTTTCTGCTCGTTGTCCGCGCCTTCGAAAGCGACCTCGTGATGCACCCCAACGGAAGCGTTGACCCCAAGCGCGATGCGGATTCCATGCTGAGCGAGTTACTGCTCAACGACCTGATCGCCGTCGAACGCAAATTGGAACGCCTGACCGACGAACGCAAAAAGGGAGGAACCGACAAAGCCATCAACGAAAAACAAACCTTGCTATTCACTCGATTGCTCGAAGCTTTGAATAGCAACACGCCTCTCCGCAAACTGGAATACTCGCAAGAGGATATCAAGGAACTGTCCTCGTTCGGCTTGCTCACGCGCAAGCCAGTGTTGGTTGTTTTCAATCTAAGCGAGGGACAAGCCGCCCCGAACGTGGAACTCGATGTGCCGACTGTGGCGCTGTTGGGCAAACTCGAAATGGAGATCGCGCAACTTTCAGAGGAAGATGCCGACATGTTCATGCAGGAATACGGCATCAAAGAACTGAGCCTCAACAAAATGATCCGCCTTTCGTATGACCTGCTTCAGGTGCAGTCGTTCTTCACCGTCGGTGAGGATGAAGTGCGCGCCTGGGAGACAAAGCGCAGCGCGACCGCGCAGGAAGCCGCGGGTGAGATCCATACCGATCTGCAGAAAGGATTCGTCCGGGCGGAGGTGGTGGCGTACGACGACCTCATCAGCCTCGGGTCCATGAACGAAGCGAAGGCGAAAGGGAAGTTGCGGCTCGAAGGCAAGGAGTATCCGGTCAAGGATGGGGATATCGTGCATATCCGCTCCAGCCTGTAAAACACGCCTTGCGCATCTACAAAAAACCAGCTGTTCATGGTAAAAAATTCATAGGAGATTGAATCATGGCTTACAAAATCAAGAAATGGAATTTGAACGAACTTTTTCCCGGCTTCGACAGCCCCGAATTGAACGCCGCCTTCGATAACGTCGAGGAGCAGGTGACATCGTTCGAGGGTCTGCGCGGTAAGCTCAAGCCCGAAATAGACGCGGAGACATTTATGGAGGCGGTGAAAGCCTCCGAGTCGATGACGAAGATCGTGAATCGAATCTACGCCTTCGCCGGTCTCTCGTTCGCGGAGGATACCCAGAGTCAGAGCGCGCAAAGCCTGTTGGGACGCGTGCAACAGTTCGTGGCGGAGATGCAAAACCGCACGCTGTTCTTCAGCCTGTGGTGGAAGGAACTTGACGATGCCAACGCCGAGCGCTTGATGGGCGCTTCGGGCGGCTATCGTTACTATCTCGAAGAGATGCGGCACTTCAAGCCACACACGTTGAGCGAACCCGAAGAGAAAGTCGTCAACTTGAAAGATGTGACCGGCTCGAACGCGCTGGTCAATCTATACGACGCCATTACAAACCGCTATGTCTTCAAAGTGAAAGTGAACGGCAAAGTGCAGGAATTGACACGCGCGCAACTGCAACCGTTGATTCAGGGACCCGACCCCAAACTGCGCGCCGCGGCCTATCAGGAACTGTACCGCGTCTATGGCGAGGACGGTCACATCCTCGGGCAGATGTACCAGACCCGCGCCCGTGACTGGCACAACGAAAACATCAACATGCGCAAGTTCAAGAGCGCCATGTCGGTGCGAAATCTTGCGAACGATGTACCCGATGAAGCAGTGGATGCATTGCTGGAGGTAACGAAGAAAAACTCCAAGGTCTTCCAACGATATTTCAAGATGAAGACCAAACACCTTGGCGTGCAAAAGCTCCGCCGATATGACATCTATGCGCCTGTCGCCAAATCGGATAAGGCGTTCGATTTCAACGATGCGGCGAACATGGTCATCGAATCATTCAGCGCGTTCGACCCGAAGATCGGCGAACTGGCGCGCCGCGTGTTCGACAGAGACCACCTCGATAGCGAAGTCCGCAAGGGCAAGCAGGGCGGCGCGTTCTGCGCTTCGATCAACCCCGAAGACACGCCGTTCGTGCTGATGAACTACACGGGCCGCGCACGAGACGTGGCGACCCTCGCCCACGAACTTGGGCACGCCATTCACGCGATGCTCGCTTCGCATCACACGACTTTCACCTTCCATTCTTCGCTTCCACTGGCTGAAACTGCCTCCACTTTCGGCGAGATGATGCTCACGGAAAAGTTGCTCTCGGAGGAAAAGGACGAATCGGTGCGGCGGGACATCCTGTTCAAGCAAATGGACGATGCCTTCGCCACTATTTTGCGCCAGATCTATTTCGCGCTGTTCGAACGCGAAGCGCATGCCATGGTGCAAAAGAACGCCTCAGTGGACGAACTCTCCGCCGCGTACATGGCGAATCTCAAGGAACAGTTCGGCGATTCACTGGAACTGAGCGATGATTTCAAATGGGAATGGGTATCGGTTCCCCACATCTATCACACCCCGTTCTACGTGTACGCCTACGCGTTCGGTCAGTTGCTGGTGTTCTCGCTCTACCAGCAATTCAAAGCGGAGGGCGATTCGTTCAAGCCGAAGTACCTAAAGATTTTGTCCGCAGGAGGTTCGGAAGCGCCAGCAAAAATCCTCGGCGACGCAGGCGTGGACATCCGCGATCCCAAGTTCTGGCAGGGCGGCTTCGATGTGCTGAGCCGTATGGTGGATGAGTTGGAGAAACTGCCGGTGGAGAAGAGGACATCCCCGAAAAGGAAACAGTCTAAAGCAAAGAAGACAATTGTACGAAAGAAAGTGACTAAGGCTAAGAAGAAAAAGAAGTAGAATTCTGCATAGAAAAGCAAGTAGCCAACCTGAATGAAACTGGTTGGCTACTTTTTTAAGCACTGACAAACGCAGATGTTTAAAAGTTATTTGAATCGCATTGCATTCAATAATCGTATCCTTTTTGTTTTCTCTTATTTGCTAAATATACTTGAGCCTCTTCAACTGTCCTAAACAATCGATCACTTTTTATTCCATTACAAACATGGCAAGCGGCAACAAAGTTTGAAGTCGCGTTGTTCTGCGAGTAAGCGTATGGTAGTTGATGATCCCAATGAATTCTTACAGTTAAGGGTTTACCATTTCGAAAGCGAGTAGATTCAAGCAATACGTCGCAGTAAAAGCAACGATACTCTTGTTCTTCGAGTATTTTGTCTTTCTCAGCTTTCGGGGGAGTTTTCCTTCCTAAGGGAGCCTCGGATTCTCGCTTAAATCTTTTTGGCTCTTCAGCTATTGGAGTATCACAACAAACGAAGTGTCCATTTTTTATAAAGTACATACCACGACATTTTTTACAATAGCCTCTTGCAAGCGCGACATTGCCATAAAGCGCAATTACAGGTGAACTTTTCATCGTTGTTTTTAGTGCTTTTGAGGGAGGATGTGTCATACGCAACTCGCAAATATAAAGATGGGGCGACTCTCTGAGTCGCCCCATCTTTCCTTGTATTTTACTTTTACGCCTCGTAATCGGCGGCTTCTTCCTCCAGCGCCGTCACGGGTTCTTCCTTTTCCTTCTTATCGAGGAACTGCAGGTTGAGCGCGACGACCTTCGTGAAGTACTTCGTCTCTCCAGCCTTGTCCTCATATTTTTCGGTCTTGAGCCGTCCTTCAAGGTAGATGAGGCTTCCCTTCTTCAGGTACTCCTGGCACACCTCTCCGAGCCGCCCCCACGCTTCGATGTTGACCCACTCGGTGTATTCCTTGCTCTCGCCTCCGGTCTTCCAGCGTTGCGTCACCGCGAGGCTGAACTGGGCGACCTTCTTTCCGGTGGGTGTGAATTTGCTTTCGGGATCCTTGCCCAGACGTCCGATCAATTGAACGCGGTTTAGAGCTGGCATGTCTTCCTCGCTTTCTGGTCTTCAGGGCTTTTAGATGCTGTGTAACGTGTCATGATTAGTCTCCTTTTTATCTAAAAGAACGATTGGGTTGTTACCCCGTCCCCACGGGACTGGGCAGAGAACGAACAGGGTTATACTTTGGTTACCCTGCTGACTCCGACGGTGATTCCATGGCGGGTTCCGAAGGGGCTTCTGTACCTGCCTTCTTGAGCACGAGCATGCCCGTCTTCATTTCGGTCACAGCGTAGCCGGTAGGAACGGCATCCAGCGCCTCGGCCGGTTTGAGTTCCTTCGAGAAGTAGAAGAGGGTGCGCTCCTTGCCTGTGGAAGTCAACGATTTCTTGGTGTGCAGGTAGTAGGTGGCGCCTTTCGAGTTTGTGTGCGAGTAAGCCATTTTAGTCTCCTTTGACTGATTGGTAGGCTAAGTTTAGCACAGATTTTCTAATCCTGTCAACAAGGGAAGTTACGGATATGCGAAAGGTCTCTACACTGGATGAACTGCGAACCTCCCGCCTCTCTCTCGAAGGGACGGTTGGCTTGGTCCCTACAATGGGATACCTCCACGAGGGGCATCTCTCGCTCATCCGCCGTGCAAGGGACGAGTGCCAGCACGTGGTCGTCTCCATCTTCGTCAACCCGACCCAGTTCGGTCCCAACGAAGACCTCGCCAAGTATCCACGCGACCTTGAACGAGATTTTAGCCTGATCGAGCCGTACACCGACCTGGTGTGGACGCCCACCCCTGAGATCATATATCCTACGGGGTACCAGACGTGGGTGGAGGTCGAAGCGATGACCAAGCCGCTGGAAGGCGCCATGAGGCCCGGTCACTTCAAGGGAGTGACAACCGTCGTTGCCAAGTTGTTCAATGCCGTCCAGCCGCACAAGGCGTATTTCGGTCAAAAAGACGCGCAACAGGCGGCGGTCATACGTCAGATGGTACGAGATTTGAACTTCCTCATCGAGATTGTGGTTTGCCCAACGACGCGTGAGGCGGATGGCTTGGCAATGTCCAGCCGCAACGTGTACCTTGACCCCGAACAGCGCAAAGCTGCCACGGTACTCTTCCGCTCGTTGAACGCGGCGAAGGATTTGTACGAGCGCGGCGAGCGTGACGCGGAAAAATTACGAGAAAAGATGAAAGAAATACTGGCGAGTGAGTCACTTGCCGATATACAGTATGTTTCATGCGCCGATTACGACACACTCGAAGAACTGGATATGATAAAAGGGAGAGCCCTGCTCTCGATGGCAGTGTTCATCGGGAAGACAAGGTTGATTGATAATTTTGTGTTCGGATAGACGTGCTATAATTTCAAACGCCATGAAAAAGATACCTGTTGCTTTGCGTAAAGAAGTGATAGATCGTTTGGTGAATGAGTTTCATCCTGAAACCATTTACCTCTTTGGTTCACATGCGTGGGGTGAACCCCGATCAGGCAGTGATATGGATTTGTTGGTGATCGTAAAGAATAGCCGCCAAAAACCCATTCAACGAGCAGTGCGGGCACAGCGAAGTTTACGGGGCATGAAAGTTCCTGTGGATGTGTTGGTGAAAACGCGGCGTGAATTCGAACGGTTTGTTTCGGTGAAGGCTTCGTTGGAAGCACAAATTACGCGCGAAGGCAAACTGTTGTATGGACGCAAAACGCACGCTCACGCATAAATGGGTGATGAAAGCGCGGCGCGATCTGCTCTCCGCGAAAAAACTTGCGCGTGGCAAGGACTCCTATTTAGACACGGCAATCTATCATTGCCAACAAACAACAGAGAAGGTCATCAAAGGTTGGCTTGTTTACCATGACATCTCCTTTGAAAAGACGCATGATTTGCGTTTGCTGGTAACTATGGCATCGGAAGTGGAATCCAGGTTCACTTCGTGGTTCGATGTAGCCGAACAGGTATCACCGTATGCAACAGCGTATCGGTACCCCGGGGAAATTCTGGAGCCGACAGAAGAAGAGTATCTTCAAGCGTATAAAGCGGCGAGCGAATTCTATCAATTTGTTTGTTCGCTATTACCCGCCGAAGTTAGTACTCCATAATTTAAAAATTGGCAAAGCGGGCTATGCCAGCGTGTAATATGACAGACTCTCCGCCTTTTTCTCGTCAATGTGAATCTTTCGCAGGTCGAAGACCACGCCTGAGCCTGCCAGAATATCGCGCAGGGTTTGAGTGAGCAGTATTTTCAACGGCGGTGCGAATTCAACCGCGCGGCGCACAGCGGCAACCATAGCAACGGATGGCTTCGCGGTTTCTGCATTACATTCGCCGACATGTAAACCGATCTTGAGCGATTCATCTTTGATGATGTCACGCAATTTCAAAGCACATTGGATCGCGCGGCTCGGGCTGTCGAACACGGCAGTCGCTTCTTCGCCCGAGAACAATATCCCTTTGGCGCGATGTTCCTTGAATTCACGCTGTACCGCTTTTTCTTCTTCCTTCATCGTTGAAGTGCTCAAATACAACAGAATGCCAAGCAACGTATCAGCAACGGACTTTGGTTTCTCGCGGCAAAACTCCTCAATCGCCGCTAGAATCTGTTGACTCTCGACAAAGAAGAAATGATCTGCTCCAGGAATCTCCACCCAGCGCGCATTGGGCAGGTGTGCGGCCAAATATCGTCCCGCTTCGACTGTCAGCACCCTGTCGTGTGTTTTGTGAATCACGAGCGTAGGTGTCTGGATTTGCGGAAGGAGTGGGCGAATATCGATGTCGCGCACGACACTCAACGTTGCCTGGATAGATGACGGACTCGAAGTAGCCCGAAGAACCTTTGCCCACCACGCACGAAATGATTCATCTTGCGCACGCGAAGGCGCAAAGTTCTGAATCGCCCACGGTCCGCCCCATTGTTTTTGAATTTGCTCAATCGAAGCGTTAAACCTGTCTTCGTCATCCGCCCATTCGGGATCGCCGTTCGTCTTCACCAGTTTCGGAGTAGACGAGTACAGGATAAGTCCGTGAATACGCTCAGGGTGGGAAGCAGCCAACAGGGTCGCCGCTGCGCCTCCTTCAGAGGTGCCCATCACAAAGGTTCGTTCTGAAGCAGCGGCATCAAGCACGCACAACGCGTCCCTCATCGTATCTTCCAATGAGGGCGCGCCTTGCACACGGTCCGAGAGTCCCATGCCGCGCTTGTCGAACAGGATCACTCGCGCAAACTTTCCGAGTTCTTCAAAAAAATCTGTATATTCATCGTTCTCCCACGCAATTTCAAGATTCGAAAGAAAACCGTGGATGAACAACAGATCGATAGGGCCGTCGCTGATGACTTGATATGCGATGTGGATACCGTCATTCGAAACGTATCGAACCGCTGAGCGTTTGCTCTGTTTGAACTCGACGCTTCTTTGCGGGTGTTGGAGCAGATTCAACCCCGACGCACGTTGCACAGCCTGCGTCCGATTCGCCGCGCCGAGCTTCTCGAAGATCTGCTTGTTATACCAACGGATAGTCTCCGGTGAGAGATGCAGGCGCGATGCAATCTCGCTATTGGTCAATCCCAGCGCCAGCAATTGGATGATTTCCAGCTCGCGTGGTTTCCAGTTTTCGCTTGTCATGGATATTCCACCCATTTTACCCACAAACGTGTGGTGACAACCACTTGGTCGAGGCTGTACACTTGCGGCACAGACTCAAAAAGGAGAAGACGACTTATGAAAAGAACTTCGACAACACTCTTAGTTTTCGGCGTGTATCTGGTAGGCATGGGGCTGGGGCTAGTAGGCTTGCCCAGTCTTGTTCTGGGGGCGTTGGGTTTCCCTGCCACAAGCGATGTATGGGTACGCGTGGTTGGAGTACTCGCGTCGGTATTGGCGTTCTACTACATCTCAGCCGCCCGCGCCGACCTGAGGACCTTCGCCCAATGGACAGTCCCGGCACGGATCGGTGTCTTCATCGCGTTCACTCTGTTTGTGGTGATGGGGTTAGCCGGTCCGGTGATGATCCTGCTTGGCTTGGTGGATTTGCTCGGCGCATTGTGGACAGGCTGGGCGTTGCGCGCAGAAAAATAGTATTGTAGGGGCGATTCGCCAAAGCTACTCGAAGAGTGCGATTCGCCCCTATGCCGATTGCACCATTGCTAGCGCACCCAAAACTCCTGAGCGACTTCCCAACGCAGGAGCGACGATGTATTTGTCAATGTTCTCCCCCACAGCCGACGATTGAACATAATTGTTCAAAAAATCTTTCACCTTATTGCGAATCATAGGATAAAGAAAATTTTGACTCATTACTCCTCCGCCGACGATGATCCGTTGCGGCGAGAGTGTGACGATGAAGTTTGCCAAAGCCAGCGCGATGTAATGCGCTTCCAAATCCCAGGCGGGATGATCGGGAGGGACAGTTTCCGCCCTTTGCCCCCAGCGTGCTTCCATGGCGGAACCCGAAGCCAGCCCTTCAAAACAGTCTTTGTGGAACGGACACCAACCTTCGTACGGATCGCGTCGAAAATCATGCGGCAATCGGATGTGTCCCATTTCGGGGTGGAGCAATCCATGCATAAATTTGCCATTGACCAGCCCGCCTCCTCCCACGCCTGTGCCGATCGTCAAGTAAATGAACGTGTTCAAGCCTTGCGCCGCGCCCCACGTCCATTCGCCCAATGCCGCGCCGTTGACGTCGGTATCGAACGCGATGGGAATATCGAACGCGGATCTCAGCGCGCCGACCACATTCGTGTTCGACCAGTTGGGTTTTGTTGTCGGGAGGATAAAGCCAAAGGTCGGCGAATCAGGTGTGGGGTCGAGAGGACCGAAGCACGCGATCCCCAGCGCGGAGAGTTTGCCAAAGTCTGCTTCGGCTTGTTTGAAAAAGGTTATCGCCTTGTCCAGCGTTTCATCTGGAGCAGTGGTCGGGAATCGTTCTTCGCGCCGTATATCATCGGGCGCGGTTCCCACCACGCAGTTGAATTTTGTGCCGCCGCCCTCGATGCCGCCGAACAGTTTTACGGTCCCCATTTGAGTTGCTGACCGAATGGATGCAGGGAGACCATGGGCTTTGTTCCGTCAGTGTAATAGAGTTCGATCAAGCCGCCTTGATACACCTCGGAAATCGGTGCAGAGGCAACGACGACTAGACTCGCATCAGGCGCCCAGAGCGCTTCGTTCATCAGTTGGAACGACTCAGGTAGAAGGACGGTTCGATTCCTCACGCCATCAGGCGCGGCGCGGACGAGTTGCAGGGGCGTGCGTGCGTTGAATTCGCTGTTCGTTGAAGCAAAGAAGAAATACAGCTGACCGTCCGGCGCAAGATACGGCTCGGCGGCGTAATTGAACGAATTCGTTTCATAGTTGCTCGTGAAGAGCGTGGTGACCGTTCCATCGGAGGCGTCCACCCGCCACAGACCGGAATTGAACATGCCCGCCGTTGGGCTCGCGGAGTAGAAACTCGATCCATCCGCTGACCATTCAGTCGCGTCGCAGCAAATGAGCGCGCCTTCGCCCCCGCTCAAGCGCACGAGCGAGTTTGGCGCGGGATAATACACCGCCGTCGAGGCGCCTTCGTAATAGCCAAGCGTGACGAGAAGTTTGCTTCCATCGGCGGAATACTCTTCGGGCCAGTACAATTCCTCCGGGAAGAGGAAGCCGCTCCCCGTGTCGTCAATCTGATTTTCGATCACTAAATTGCTGACGCCGGAAGAAACCGCGTAAAAGTTAAGTCCCTTGTAACCATAGGCAATGGTCTCCCCATTGGGCGAGAAAACGGGATTGCTTACGTTGCTCACAAAAGGATTGTTCGGGTCCACAACGTCGCCTTGCAGAAGCATACGCCGACCCGAACTGTCCGCGTTGATGAGGAGCAGTTGATTGTTCGATACATATACGACGCTCCCATCTACGGAGGAAACATCGTACGAATTTACATTGACAGGCTCTGCCGTAATCTGTCTGAAAGTTTTTCCGTCTCTTTCGATGCGAAAGACCTGTGCGATGCCTGCGTTGTCATTGTCGAGGAAGTACAGCGAGTGAGGCAACAACTCATCCGCTTGAGGCTCGGGAGTTTCGACATTCGGTGATACCTGAGTCAGCGCTTGCACTGTGGACGCGACCACCGTGGCAACCTGATCCTCCGGCGAAAGCGCTTCCGTCGCGGACGGCTGGTTGCCCCCACATGCTGAAATGGCTGTTACAAGGATGACGGCCGCGGCCAGAACTCGTAAGTGTAAATTCATTCATAACCTCTTGGATCAGATCTGCTCGAATCTCTCCACGGGGACGACGAACAGTGTCGAGCGTTTTTCGCCCGATTCGTTTTTGCCTACCTTTTCGCGGATCAACTCCAGGGCGGATTCGACGCGTTCATCCCGCACCCCGAGCAGGAGCGTGACCACTCCACTGCGCAGGAATCCGCCCGTGGATGCGACGCGCGTGATGCGATATTCCGCGGCAGTGAGAGCTTGGTTCACCGCTTCCGAGTCGCTGTCTTTTACGATGAGGATGATCATTTTCATGGAAGTTTCCTCCTAGATTTCTTCAAAGTGTTCGACGGGCAGGGCAAAGATCGTCGCGCCGCCAACCGTGACCGGGACGGGCGCAGGCATCGGTAATGGCGAACCTTCGAGGGGGAGCGTAAGATATTCGATGCGTTGACGACAGGACTCTTCGAGTGCTTTGATTGCCTCTACTTCGTTTCCCTCGCGCAGACCGATCAATAAGGTCGCGTTGCGCCGACCGAGGAATCCGCCTGCGCTGGCGAAAAACACCACAGGTAGATTCAGTTTTTCGAGCGCGCTTGTAGCGGTCTCTTGATCCTGTTCCTGCACAACAGCCAGCATCAGCAATTTGATGTCATTCATGGGAACCTCCTTTGGAGAGGCGATTATCATTCACAAGAATAGTATACAGGATAGTTGCGAGTTGGCAAGTGTCCGTACCGTTATTGGCGTTTAATGCACAAAATGCCAATAGGGAAATTCCTTATTGCATTTTGTTGATATGGCACATCGTCCCATTCACTAAAAATAGAACAAATGGTATATTTCAAACATGAAAACCTCTGCGATTGACCTGTTTTGTGGAATCGGTGGTCTTTCTTATGGTTTACAGAAGGCGGGTATCTCCGTTGTTGCAGGTGTCGATTTAGACGAATCAACCCAATATGCTTACGAAGAAAACACAAAAGCCGATTTCATTCTGAAAGACATTTCAAATTTTCGTGGCCATGAGATAAAAAAGAAATACTGGCGCGATGGGAGTCAAGTAAAAATTCTTGCTGGTTGTGCTCCTTGTCAGCCATTTTCGACACATTCGAACAAAGTCAAATATAGAGGACAAACGAAAAGATGGCGTCTTATTAGTGAATTCAAGAGGCTTGTGAAAGAAACCAAGCCAGATATAGTAACTATGGAGAATGTTCCCAATCTGGCGAATCAAAAAATATTCAAGAATTTCGTTGTGTTTCTAGAACAAAAAGGATACTTTGTTTCGTATTCGAATGTTTATTGCCCTGATTATGGAGTTCCTCAAAAGCGACGAAGATTGGTTTTGTTGGCATCGAAATACGGGAAGATTTCTCTAATCCCTAGAACACACTCCGAAAAAGATTATGTTACTCTGAGAGAAGCTATCGAACACCTTCCACCTGTAAAGGCAGGCGAGATTTGCAAGACCGACCCATTACACAAAACCACAAAACTTTCGGATATAAACTTGAAAAGAATGAAAGCATCGAAACCCAATGGCACATGGCTCGATTGGAGTGATGAATTAAAATTAGCCTGTCACATGAAAGATACAGGCAACACATATAAATCAGTTTACGGGCGGATGGCTTGGGATGAACCTTCATCCACTATTACCACACAGTTCTACAATTTCGGAACTGGAAGGTTTGGACATCCAAAACAAAATAGGGCTTTGACAATCCGAGAAGCCGCAATCTTGCAGACGTTTCCCGACAACTACAAGTTTTACAAGAACAAAAAAGAGGTTTACATCAAACGGCTTGGCGTACATATTGGAAATGCTGTGCCAGTTGAGCTAGGTTTTGTAATTGGAAAATCTATAAAGTTGCATATTGAGGGATATTATGACAAAAAACGATCAATTCACGTTCGAAATTTCTCTTAGTGTTCTAAATCATCTGGGGAGAAATTTGTATCGAAGTTTCATGACAGTGCTAGGAGAAGCAATTTCCAATTCATGGGATGCTGATGCCGAAAATGTTTGGATTTACATCAATAGAGAGAACAATTACCTTGTTGTCAAAGATGATGGGGATGGAATGTCGGCGGAAGAATTTCAAGAAAAGTTCCTGAAAATTGGATATTCGAAAAGAAAAGAAGGCTCAAAATCCAAGAGAAAGACCAGACCATTTATTGGCAGAAAAGGTATTGGGAAAATTGCACTTTTGTCTTGTGCGAGAAAAATTAGCATATTGACGAGAAAATCAATCGGTGATGGCTATATAGGTGGGGTTATTGATAACTCAGGCTTGGATGAAGCGATAAAGAATGATCTAACACCCGATAAATACCCATTAAAGAAAATTGATGAGACTCAATTTCAAGACTATAAAGAAGGACACGAGCACGGAACGATTATTTACTTCGAAGATATAAGTGAAGGCGTCAGAAATAGTATTGATTACCTCAGGAAGCTAATTGCTCTTTATTTCAGGTTTTCATTGGTGGATAATAGTTTTAAAATCCATGTAGAGGATCAGCCAATTAATGTTGACGATCTCGACGATCTAGCACAAAAGACCGAATTCCTTTGGAACATCAACAATCTTGATGATCCATACATCACTCAAAAGCTAATACCACCAACTCTGAAAGAGAGCCGTCCTCTAGTTGCTTCTATTACATTACGAGGATTCATCGCGTCTGTGAAGAAACCAAAGAATCTCAAAGTTTTCACGACGGAGGAAAGGATAGGTGTTGACCTTTTTGTCAATGGTAGATTGCGAGAAAGAGACATCTTAAGACATATTCCTACTGCAAGAGTGTATGAAAGCTATTTGTATGGCCAAATCCATTACGATGAATTGGATGACGAAACGGACAGGTTTACTAGCAGCCGAGAAGGAATTCTTGCGGATGATCCGAAGTTTAGGGAATTGTTGACGGTTCTGCAAAAGGAGGTATTGCCTCAGGTTGCGAATGATTGGGATCCCTGGAGACTCAAACATAAGGAGAAGGGAGATGATGAAGATGATCGACTCTCGCCAAGGGAAAGGACATCAATAGATTTGTTCAATGTGGTTTCCGAAGATTATTCTCTACCAGACGAATCGGCACATAAGGGAAAAATTGATGGCTGGGTGAATAATCTGGCAGAAGACGCCAAGTTCAATTTTTCTTCTTATGCTGAGTGTTTCATTTCCGAGAATTTATTGAGGAAGTATATTCAAGAAAAAAAACTCTCCGTTGCAAGAGTACAAGGTGTAATTGACGACTTTCGAAGAAGAGAGGCTGAGAACAAGGCGGCTGGCAACATTAATATTGAACTGAGACAGAGGAATGATGACCTGAGCTATCTAGATATGGCTGGCCTGTCAAAAGTAGTTGATCCGCAAAGAGGCACTACAAATACAATAACTACTGACGCAAAGGAATACAGACCAATAAGAGACGCACTTGCTCATACAGCTCTTTTGACCCAAGATGCAAAAAATAAGCTGACGGCGGTTTATCAAAATATCAAGGCAAGAATACGAACATTGCTATCCAATCCTTGAGCAACTCTACACCTCAATGAAAGCTAAATATGGCGACAACCAAAGGACTCGGCAAGCCTGCTCCATCATCCGATGCGGCTCTAAAAAGAATGCAAGCAGCAAAACCTAGAGACACTGCTCCAGAGAAGGCACTTCGTTTTGCATTACATCAAAGGGGCTTACGTTATCGAATTGATGTCAGACCCATTGATGAACTCAATAGAAGAGCAGATATTGTTTTTCGATCTGCAAAAGTGGCAATCTTTGTTGACGGATGTTTTTGGCATGGCTGTCCCAAACATGGAACACAAGCAAAAGCCAATGCAAAATTTTGGAAAAATAAGATAAGACGAAATCAAGAACGAGATGCAGAAACAAATCAGTTGTTGAAAAAAGCAGGGTGGAAAGTTGTTCGGGTTTGGGAACACGAAAAGCCAGAAAAAGCTAGCGAAAGAATTTATAAAATTGTTACATACCATAAAGTGAATTGAGAACAAGCGAGAGCAATATTCTGTTTAGCTTACACCTCCACCACCGCGGACTCGCCGCCCTCCACCGTCACAAACTTGCCATTTACAAAACTCCCGAAGCCTCGGAGGCTTCGGGAGTTTTGTCTACGCGTAAACCAGTTTACCTTTTGGTACAGGGATTTCCCTACCCAATTCACGGGCGGTTTCAATCCATTCCTGCGCGACCTGTTCGACATTTACAAGAGCCTCGTGATAAGTCGCGCCGTCTGCCATGCAACCAGCCAATTCTGGGACCTCAGCGATAAATGCTTCATCTTCTTCGCTCCAGAAAAGAATGACTTCGTATTTAATCATTTTCACCTGCCAGTTTGTATTTCAAGATCAAATTGCGCACCTGCTTTACCTGATACGGCTTGGCTTTCGAGCCTTTCGGTTGGATATTGATGATTTCCATCACATCGTCTTTGGTGTAGACGTGATGACTGCCGCGTATCCTTTCCTGAAATCCAAGCCCGTTCAACAGTTGGCACAAATCCTGAAAGTCAATATTCGCATCGGAGGCTCCGCGCAATACCTTTTCCAGAATTTTATCGAACTTGGACATTTGCCAATTATAAACCTCTTCAACGAAGCTTTGATAACGCTAATTTGGCTTACACCTCCACCACTGTGGACTTGCCGCCCTCTACCGTCACAGACTTGCCATTCGCGAAAACAACCTCTGTCTTCCTCATCCCGCGAATCACCTTCAAACCTTTGAATTGAATCGTTACATCCCACGGGAAGGGATTTTCGCCTTCGAGTTTGACGCGCGTGGGTGAAAGAATTTCCACGCCGAGAATTTTCAGAAATAAGCCAACAGGTGCAAGTCCACTTAACGCGTTGCGTTCGCCGATGCCTGTGCCGCGTTCCGCATGATAGCGCGCGTGGAAGGCGCGATTCAACTTCAGGCTATGGATGACCGCGCTCATGTTGTGCGCGAATAATTTTGCCGCTTCGGAACGGAATCCGTATCTCAGTAAGCCTTCGCATATAAATAAATTCCACAGCAGGTGAACGGACTGCGATACCGTCTCCGCTTCGGGCTGAGTCAACGACGGGCAGGCAGGTATGCCATAAGGGCGATAAAAACGCGCCGCATCCAGTAGCGCACGCACGATCATGCTCTGTGCATGGGCTTCGTCCGGCACACCCGCCCACAATGGCATGAATAGCGTGTGGTCCTCCGTAGTGAAATCCAGCGTGCTGACGACAACCGTATCTTCGTCATTCAGCCCACGAACCGAGATCTTCGCGAGTTTCGAATAGGTCTTCTTTGTGGTATACACCGCGCCGCCGTTGCGCCATTGATAGTCGCCGCTTTCGATGACTTCGTCCGCGGGCTTTGTGGAAAACTCGTGGATGCGAATCTGCGGGCGCTTCGTTGCAGGACTTTGGGACTGCACATCCACAAGCAGGCGAATCTGCCCATCGAACTTTAATTTTGTCACCGCTGTGCCTGAACCCTGCTGCTTGAGCAATACTTTTCCCTCGAGGCTCACTCCCTTGCCGCGTTCGCGATAATGATACAAGCCCGTCCGCGCCTGCCACGTGGACTCGATGGAGGCGCGCAGTTTCGCCGCTTGTTCATGGAGGGATGTGAGCGCGTCGTGTTCTTCAAGCATTTCCGCCATTTTGATCAGGCACGCGGCTTCGTTGTACAGAATCGCTTCGAGCGCGGGGCTGTGGACTTGCGTGATCTTCACGCCAAGCGACCACGCGTGCCACGCATCGAACAAGGGATTTTCCTCAAACCCGGTCTGTAAAGTGTGCTTCCATTGCGGAACGCCGTCGCGGTCTTCGTCGTATTCGGGCGAAAACCACGACCAGAAGAATTTTTGCAATTGTGGGAAAACCTGTTTGAGAAATTCGCCATCTTCCGATTTTTCGTAAAGCTTCCACATAAGAGATGTAAGCAGGGGCGCGGCAAGGTAACGTCCGCGTTGACCGGCGAGACCGGGTTTGCCGTCTATCGCGCCGTCCTCATTTTGGAGAGAAAGAAAGTTTTTCAGCAGGTCTTTCGCGGCGGCTGAGGCAGGCAACACTTCCGAAAGATAATACGCGTCGAATGGAGATTGCCCGTTCCACGAAGAAGGATAATCCGAGCCGTCGCCGCGTGGGGAGTAGCCGTTGTCGGGTCCCCGCGAGGAGACGATGGAAGGGTTCGGCAAATGTTCATTGGGCGGGAAGAACAGACCGAACCCCGCGCTCTGACTCAATGCGAATGCCGCATCCCACTCCTTGTCGGCGGTTTGAATATCAATGGTTTGACTCGCGTTGAGCAATTCGAGCCGCGTCCGTTCCGCTTCCCACGGCCGCGCCGCGGTCTGACGAGCCAGATCGAACGAGGTTTGCAACGCTTCGGTCGCGGCTTCCGTCCAGGTGAGTTGACGCGTCGCACCGGGACCCAGCTCAAGGTCGAGAAGAAGCGAGGGGTGAGGTCCGCCTCCGTGCGCAGGTCCGCCGGTGATAAAGAGGACGGGAAAGAGTCCGCCTGTTTGCCCGGCGAGGATGTTGACCATCTGACTCTGCGCGGTGGACATGCTTTGCCCCTCTATCGGGTTGAGCACCGCACAAAGCTCGAGCCGGATCTTTCGATTCTTGTTGGACTTGTTGGCAACCGTCACGCGCCCGCACACCGCGTTGGACTGTGGAACCCAATATTCGGTTGAAACGTCAATATTGGGTAATGGAGAGCAATCAACGATGAGGAAGTTTGGGTAAAAACGGCGAACAGTCGGAGTCAGCGTGAACGTGGACGGGTCGCTGACAGACTGCTTGCCCTCGCTGAATCGGAAGAAGATGCGCATGGCTTTGGCGCGCAAGCCGTAGGTGGTACGAAGCGAAAGTGAGGCTGGCTCTGCGCCGCCGAATTCAAGTTCCCAGATGTGGTCGTTGAGATAATCAGGAATGGAAAGGCGAGAATCTGCCGCGAGGATTAGGCAGAGCGGGTCGCCGGGTACGAGTGACCAGTCGCGCATAGGGCAGTATTGTACGGGGAGAAGGGCGGGAGGTCAAAGGGTATAATTTATTTAGTCTGCTGGTCTGTTAGTCGGCTCGTCTGCTAGTCAAAGACCAAAAGACTAGATAACTAGAAGACTAGGAGACCAGAATCATGGGCCTTTACTTTGAAGACTTTTTTGCCGGGCAGAAGACGGTTACAGATAAGCGAACGATCACCGAAGATGACATCATGCAGTTCGCCGCGCTGACGGGCGACGACAACCGCATCCACACCGACCCCGAGTTCAGCAAGACGACACCGTTCGGCAGGCAGATCGCCCACGGGGTGCTTGGTCTCTCGTATGCGCTGGGTCTCGCGTGGAAGACGGGGATGCTGGACGGCACGGTTATTGCCTTCCGCGAGGTGAACGAATGGAAATTCGTCAAACCCGTTTTTATCGGCGATTCGATCCATGTGGAGATGGAAACGAAAGAGACCAAAGCCCTGCC